>Ga0206804_10067_pt1 | contig 30886 bp, 31 predicted proteins | sample Alteio_BWOrgCont_62_FD_152888 | JGI IMG/M metagenome (GOLD analysis project Ga0206804, IMG submission 152888) | Enriched cells from forest soil in Barre Woods Harvard Forest LTER site, Petersham, Massachusetts, United States -... | ecosystem: Environmental > Terrestrial > Soil > Temperate forest >... | reverse complement strand
GGCGCGGCTAGTGTTGTCGAGGCGGTGAAGCCTGCCCTGAGCCTGCCGAATGGGCCAACCGCCTGTCCACACGCGTCGCGAAGCGCACTTCACTTTCGCCTTTCGCCTTTCGCCTTCATCCTTTCCGCATCACGGTGTTTGCCAGTTACTGGAATGGGAAGAATTGAACTGAATGACTGGGGCGGACGAGGGATCGGGCGGCGCAGCGGTGATCATTTGCAGCAGTGCGACCGTCACGAGCGTGGTCACAAAAATGACCAGTGATTTCCTGGTTCGGAGCGTGAGATATTGGTGAATAAAAACGGCGGCAAACCCGGCCAGATAGCAGAGATGAATAAAGTCCGTCGTGGTCAGATGGAACATGTGTCTGGTCGACGTAAAGAATTGGAGCAGGCCATCAGGAAAGATGGAGTCCGTGCCATGATAGTGGGCCCAGACTCTCTCGATGATCCCGGAGAAAATGATTTTCCCGAAGAAGAACGACAGGCCATAGCCCAGTAATCCCTGAACTCCGGGGGTGATCGCGGCAAGCGCGGCCACGGCGGCGATCCAAGCGATCTCGGACGGCCAAAAATGGTCGGTCCCGGCTTCGGCGTCACGCCCCCAACCCAGAAGCAAGGGCAGGAGGAGCACGGCGATAAGCAAGACCTTGGCCAGTAGGAGCTTTTCCCGGGGAACCGGTCGCGTCAGCCAAAAGGCTGTCGTTCCCATCAGTGTATCTTCGTGGACGATGCGGATGACCAGGACCGGCACTAACAGGAACATGCCAAAAGCCGCCGCCATCATGCAGAGCATGAAGATAGCGACATACGAAAGAGCGCCCGCGATTTTCTGCATGTCCGTGAGATTGGCAAACTGTACGTGGCTATGCTCCATGTGGCTGAACACGGCCAGGATCACGAAGGGGACCAGACCCAACCCCAGGCAAATGATCCAAAGAATCAGCGGCCCTCGTTGGCACTGGATGTCCTTTTTCAATTGGGCGAGAACGATATTCATAGTGGTGGAGGGGTCGGGGGAGTGGCGCGTTGCGCGCGGGTTAAGGCGATGAAGATGTCCCGCAGCGGCAATGGGGTGGACGTCCAGGCCTTGCAGTCGGGCAGGCCGGATTTGATTCGGGCTCCCAGCGCTTCTTCGCTGGTGTAGTGACTTTCTATCCAACGCACGGAGGAACCGGAGATTTCCGACAACAGAACGTCTTTGAACAACGCCGGCGAGGGAGCGGCATTCTCAGCGAAAATCGCATCCACCCGGCGAAACCGGGCTCGCAGACTCTCGGACGATTCCGAAAGCGTCAGCGTTCCATTATCGATCATGCCGACATAGTCCGCCAACCGCTCCACTTCATCGATATCATGGGAGGAGATGAAGACCGTCCATTTCTCCTGCTCGGAAAGTTCCAGCATGCCTTGGACAAGGTCGTCGCGGACCAGCGGATCGAGCCCGCTGAAAGGTTCATCCATGAGCAAAAGCTCTGGGCGATACGCCAGGGAGACGAGCAAGGCCGACTTGATCTTCATGCCTCGGGAAAAGCCCTTGATCGCGCGGTCCATGGGGAGCGCGAATTTATCCGTCAGGCGCTGACATAGAGCGTCATCCCAAGTGCGGTAGAGCGGCCGGCAATAGTCGATCAACTGTTTGACGGTGAGCCGCTCGGGAAGTTCCTGATTTTCGGAAACGTATCCGATCCGGGCCAGTTCCTGGGGACCGAGTCGCGTCGTGTCCACGCCCAGGATCCGGGCCGTTCCAGAAGTGGGCTGGATGAGGTTGAGCAAGGTCTTGATCGTGGTGGTCTTGCCGGCGCCGTTCGTGCCCAGGAAAGCGTAGATACTGCCCGCGGGAACTTCCAGGGAAAGATGTCGCACCGCCTCCACGCGGTCGAAGCGGCAGGACATGTCTTGTATTTGAATAACTGGATCCATAGTTAGCGATTCGTGAGGCGGCTCCATTGCTGTTCCACCAACCGTTGAAGATCTTCGAGGCGGAGCCGCCGATTTTTTGCCTCGACGACCAGATGTTCCACCGCGCCCTCCAAAAGTTTCATTTCCCTGGCCGAAGGAGTGGGAGGGATTTTGCCAACCACGGTCCCGATGCCCGGATGGACTTCCAACAGTCCTTCCCCCACGAGCACCGCGATGGCCTTATGCGCGGTATTCGGGTGAATGCGCAGTTCCTGGCTCACGGTGCGAACGGAAGGGAACTTGCTGCCCGGCTTGAGCAAGCCGGAGATGATCGCCTTTTTCACCGCATAAACCAACTGCTCGGAAATGGGCATCCCCGGCTCAATCCGCAGGGGAAAGGGCAGCATTTCATCGCGTTGGCGCATCGAGTGTCACATGAACCATAGTACACTTGTGGACGTCAAAAGAATTCGCAGTGACGCGTTGAACGGCACTTCGTGCCGGCGAGCCTACAATTCAAATCTTGCCTCGGCTGACTTAAATGTTCGGATCGCGAAGGGCATGATCGAAAATTGCTTCAAGCTTCGGATAATCCCAACGCTGGTCATACTCCTGCAAATACATCCTCAACTCTCGAAGTGAATCTTCATCGCCTCGCCACCGCGTAACTAAATCTGGAATTTCGTGAATCGCCTCCCATAGATCGTAAATTTGCTTCCGCGAGACATCGGCTGCTCCCGTCCAGTTGCGAGTGGTGCAAGCGGCTAGAAAAACGACTCGAAGGGCTGCACGCAGAATTGGTTCTGGCGCTAGTTGATTGCTCATATCGAGAAGCCTGGCGATGAAAAGAGTCTTTGCGGATCGTCTACGGCTTGGGTGCTAGGCCCGCGTTGTATTTGGAAATATGATACGAATCGGGGTAGGGAGCTTTCAGAGCGGCCGCCTTGTCGACCGCGGACAGGGGGAGTTGGTCGATCCACGCCGCCAGGGTGAGGTCTGGCTTTGCTTTCCAATTGCGGGCGGCCACCAGAGCCGCCCATTTCATGTCGGACGGATTCAATTGCTTGATCCAGGTCGCCATGGCTGCGAAATCGCCTCGGCTCCAAATCGTGACGGTTCCGTCGATCGCGGCATTGCGGTCGTCCGGCGCGGTCAGTGTTGCGGTCCAGGCCACGGCGGACTGCGGGCTTTTACGGCACAAGGCATCGGCCACCGTAAAGAAAGACAGGTATCGATTATCCCTGGTCGTTTGCAGTTGCAGGCACCACGCCTCCGCGGCGGCCATATTTTGCAGCGCCCATCCGAGTATCACGCCATGAAGAAGCATCGTGACCTTGGGTGAATCCTGCTGCACCAGCCAATCGGCCGCGGCTTGGACATTGGGACTTTTTCCGCAGACCGAAACGGACTGCCGGATCGGGTCGTAAAAAGGCGCTGGCAATGCGAGGGCCCAAGTCAGGTATCCCCTGGCATCTTTTTCTCCCCAGATCTTCGCCGCAGCGACTACGGCTTTGATTTGGTCCGGGCCTGCTGGCATCTGCAGCGCCTGCTGGAGATCGGGAGGCAGTGGCTGGGCGTCGGTGGCCGTTGGAGAGGAGGTGGGGGCAGGTGCCACCGTTGGGGTGGGGCTTGCTGCGGGTGCGGACAGGGGAATGGAGACGGCAAGCAAGGCAATCCTGACGGTCGAAATGAAGGAAATGGGGGGATTCATTTTCACAATGTTTTCCGTTTCACATTTTCCGGCGAGACAAACTTCGCCGTTCGCTGGGAGTAACTTGGCGCGCGGTGCGTTGTCTGCGTGCTGATGTGATCGAAGGAGAGCGCCAAAGGCGCCCAAAAAGCCTGTCATCCTGAGACCCCGAAGCCGCTACGCGGGGTTGTTTGCTGGGCAAGAACCCATCGCCATTCACGAAAATTCGGCGTCTTGATGCCGAAGGCATCCCAGCCCGATAGCCGGTGGTTGAGCGAAGCGACACCACCGGTCATCGATCACGACCAAGCTCATCCCGAAGGGATGGCAGCCCTTTCGCTTCTTCTAAAGCAGGTTCTTTGGGAGCGACGTGGAGCGAAAGCCGAGTCAACGAGACAGCCGCGGAAGCATGGGGCAAACCTCCAATCTCGCGGGGTGGGAATTGGTGCGGAGCTGACTATACCAAACCACCACCTCCGCCCGTGTGATATTGGAGATCCTTCGACTCCGCCCATGATTCCCCGCTTCGCTCAGGATGACATGTTTTTTGGGGCGCTGCGCGCTGCTGCCTCGCGTAATCTCCGCACCAATTGCGCCCATTTTTGCGGCCCGTTAGATAACATCTTTTCGTAAGCAGAGAACATTTCGGGCATCGTTTCACGGTGTGCGCGCAGAATTACCTAACTCGCTCCCAACAATGTCCGCGCGAGCGCGAGCGCGGATTCGCTTTTCCCGCCAAGCATTCGCGCGATCTCTTCGACGCGCGCTTTCCCTTCTACTTTCTCCAACTGCGAGATCGTCCGGTCCTTGGTGAAGGCCTTGGTGACGACAAACTGCGTCGCGGCTTGGGCCGCGACTTGCGGGAGGTGGCTGATGCAGAGCACCTGGTGCGCGACAGCGAGCGATTTCATCTTCGCCCCCACGGCGTGGGCGATTTCGCCGCCGACGTTGGCGTCGATTTCGTCGAAGACGAGCAGAGGGATCGTGTCCTGGGCGGCGAGCGAGGATTTGACCGCGAGCATGACCCGCGAAATCTCGCCGCTGGAGGCGATCGCCTTGAGCGGCTTCGGGGGTTCGCCCGGATTGGGGGCGAAAAGGAAGGCGATGTTTTCCAGACCGTGAGACCCGGCTTTTTCCAAGGGAGTGAGAGCCACCCGGAAATCCGATTTCTTGAAACCGAGGTCGCGGAGATGCGCGGTGACGCTGCTGGCGAGCTTCGGGGCCGCGGTGCCGCGGCGGACGCCCAGTTTTTTGCCGGCCTCCGTGACCGCCTTCTGGGCGTCGTCGATTTCCTTGGCCAGCCGGGCCAGTTCCGTCCCACGCGATTCGATTTTGCGCAGCCGTTCCGCAGCCGAGTCCCCGAAGGTGATGACCTCGGCGATGCTCCCGCCGTATTTGCGCTTGAGCGTTTCGAAGAGGGAGACCCGGTCTTCCATTTGGGCGAGCCTCCCGGGATCGAGGTCCATCTCTTGCGCATAGTCCTGGAGGGATTGCGCGAGGTCTTCGAGTTCGGTGGCAGCGCGGAGATGCGATTCGGTGAAGCGGGCGGCCGAGGGGTCGACGCGTTCCAGGTCCCGCAGCAGTCTGCCGATCTCGCCGAGCCGGCCGAGAATGGCATCGTCGGCTTCCGCGAGGCGGCCGACGACCTGGCTCGAGAGTTCCAGCAGCCGGCGGCTGTTATTGGCCACACTGTAGCGCGCGAGCAATTCCTCTTCCTCGGCGGGCTGCAACTGGGCGGCCTCAATCTCGTGGACCTGGTGGCGCAGCAGGTCGACCTCGCGTTCGAGGGCCGCTTCGCTGGTCGAAAGTTCGGTGTGCTCGGCGACCAGTTGCTGGAGGCGCCGGTAGTGCTCCGCATATTTTTCCCGCAATGCCGCCGCATCGGCGAAGGCATCGAGCAGGCTGAGCTGTTTCGCATCCGAGAGAAGCGATTGATGGTCGTGCGGGCCGTGGAGATCCACGAGGCCGTCGCCAAGTTGCTTGAGGACGGCGAGGGTCGTGGGACTGCCGTTGATGAACTGCCGGTTGGTGCCGGCCGCAGTGAAGACGCGTTTTAGGATCAACTCGCCGCCTTCACACGGCTCGACCCCAAATTCCTCAAGCTGGGCGTTCGTGTTGCGCGTATCGGAATAGAGAAACACGGCCTCAACGGTGCAGTTCTCCGCGCCGGTGCGGATGAGCGATTTGTCGGCGCGTTCGCCGAGGATCAGTTGCAGCGCGCCGACGATGATCGATTTTCCCGAGCCGGTTTCGCCGGTGATGACGGTAAAGCCGGCGGTCAAGGTCCAGGCGAGTTCTTCGACGAGGGCGAGGTTGCGGATGCGAAGGGAGGTGAGCGTTGCGGGCACGGCGGGATTATGGAAGGCTGCGCGCGCATTTCAATCCACGCATGGCGGAACTCACGATCACATTTCTCGGCACCGGTACTTCGCTCGGCGTGCCGATGATCGGTTGCGACTGCCGGATCTGCCGTTCGACCGACTCACGGGACAAGCGGATGCGGTCGTCGATCTACGTGGAAGCGGCGGATTTTGCCTGGGTGATCGACACCGGGCCGGATTTCCGCACGCAGGCGCTGCGCGAGGGGGTGCGGCGGATCGATGCGGTCGTGTTCACCCATTCGCACACGGACCATATCATGGGTCTGGATGATCTCCGGCCGTTCTGCTTCGGCGAAAAGGAGCTGCCGGTCTATGCCTCGCCGGAAACGATGCGTGACCTGGCGCGGGTGTTTACCTTTGCCTTCAATGGCCAGAATCGCTGGCCGGGCTACCTGCGCCCCCTGCCGCACATCATTGAAGGCCCCTTCCGGCTCGGGGAAATGGAGGTGACGCCGCTCCCCGTGCTCCATGGGCGGACGCCGGTGAACGGCTACCTCTTGCGGTGGCGGGGGGAACCGGTGGTGGCCTATTTGAGCGATTGCAAGGAGGTGCCGGCTGGCGTACGGACGGAAATCCGCGGGGTCCATCATCTGATCGTGGACGCTCTGCGCTATACCCTGCACCCCACCCATATGAATGTCGACGAAGCGCTGGCCCTGGCCCGCGATGTCGCTCCCAGACAAACCTGGCTCACGCATTTGAGCCACGATGTGCTCCACGCGGAAGCCGAAGCGGCCCTGCCGCCGGAAGTCCGGATCGCCTTCGACGGCATGAAAATCGAAATATGAAGCTGCTCCCCCAAATCCTGCTGGCCGCCGGTCTCCTGTTGGGGTGCGGGCTGCCCTCGGTGATCCTCGCAGCGCCCACGGGCGTGCACCCGGCCGGATCCCGTTCCGGAGCGGCCAACCCCGACGCCGCGGCGACCCTGGTCGTCTACAACGAAACGGATCGCGACTCCGTCGAACTGGCTCATTTCTACGCGGAGAAGCGGGGCATTCCGTCGGACCAGATCCTCGGGCTGAAGTGTTCGAAATCGGAGGAGATTACCCGCGAGGAGTACGACCGGACGATTGCCGAACCGCTGCGCCGGGCCTTTACCTCCAATCTCTGGTGGAAACTGCGCGAACCCGAAAGCCCTCTCGGTCCGGTGGAATCGAATAAGATTCGCTTCGTGGCGCTGATGCGCGGCGTGCCGCTGAAGATCTCTGAGGCGAAGAATTATCCCGGCGACAAGGTGACCATGCCCGGTCCGGTGGGCAATACCAACGCCGCGGCGGTGGATTCCGAACTGGCCGTGCTGGGCTATCGTTCGCCGGTCATCTCGGGGGTGGCGTACAATCCCTACTTCCGCGGCTTTTCGTCGATTGCGGACGCGCATCATCCAGAGATCCTGCTCGTCTGCCGGCTCGATGCACCGAGCGCGGAAATCGTGCGCCGGATGATCACGGACTCGCTGGCGGCGGAGGAAAGCGGCCTGGTGGGTATGACCTATGTGGACGCCCGCGGGATCAAGGATCCCGGCTATATCGAGGGCGACAAATGGCTGTTCGCCCTGGCCAATTCGGCCCGCCACCACGGGAGCCCAGTGGTGCTCGACGATGGCCCGGGACTATTTCCCGAGAGCTATCCCATGACCAACACCGCACTGTATTTTGGGTGGTATGCGGAACACATGACCGGGCCCTTTGTTCGCCCGGATTTCCGTTTCGCCCGCGGGGCGGTCGCGGTGCACATTCACTCCTTCAGCGCGTGGACGCTGCGCGATCCGCTGCACCATTGGGCCGGTCCATTGCTGGCCGCCGGGGCCGCAGCCACGCTTGGGAATGTCTATGAACCCTATCTGGCGCTGACACCGCAGCTCGACGTGTTTCACGACCGTCTGCGGGCGGGATACACCTTTGCCGAGAGCGCGTACATGGCCCAGCCCCGCCTTTCGTGGATGGCGACTTTTGTCGGTGATCCGCTTTATCGTCCCTTCAAAGGGGCGGCGGAACTGGAGGAGAAGCCGACCAGTGGACAATGGGCGGACTTTCGAGAATTGGGGAAGGCGTGGTTTTCGGTGGATCGCGCCAAGGGAGATGAAGATCTTCGCGCCGCCGCGAAACGGGACCACAGTGGGATGATCATGGAGGGGCTCGGCTTGCTCCAATTGACGGTCAACGATCGCGATGCGGCCCTGGCCAGTTTTGCCCTGGCGCGCGAGTACTACGGCAAAGGCGAGGATGCGATGCGGGTGACGGTGCACGAGATCATCCAGTTACAAGCCGCCAACCGGGATGCGGAAGCGAAAGCCCTGGGGCTGAAAATGATTGCCGCCAACCCGCATGTGCCGGCCGTGGATTTGGTGCGCGCGCTGGTCGAGACGCACATTCCCTCGCCGCCGGTCCAGGCGGCGGTTTCGGCGAAGCATTGAGTTTTTCGGCGATCGGGGAAACGATGCTGATCCTATGAATCTAGCGGATCGGTACGAGCACTTGCGGAACGCGGCCGTGCGGGAGGAGCCGTTGCTCGCGGGGCCGCGCGATTGGAGTGAACTGGAATTGCAGGCGCATTGGTTCGCCGGGGATTTTGGGCGGGAGTTTTCGACCGCGTCGGGCCAGGTGGTGCGGATCGTCCAGTTTGGAGTTTGGAATCGCGAGGCGGGACCGGATTTTGCGGAAGCGGCCGTGTCTTTCGATGGAGGCGAACCGGTCCGCGGCTGCATCGAGATCGATCTCGACGCGCGGGATTGGGAGCGGCACGGCCATGCCACGAATCCCAACTATGAGTCCGTGGTACTGCACATCCACACGCGGCCGATAGGGGTCGAATTCTTTACCCGCACCCTGGAGCACCGCCTGGTGCCGCAGGTCCTGCTCGACTTGAACCGGCTGAGCGACGAGCTGGCCCCGACGGTTCCCGAGGCCCGGCTCGGACGTTGCGCGGGACCGTTGCGGGAATTGCCGGACGATCGGGTGCGCGAAGTCTTGCTCGGTTCCGCGCAGTTTCGGATGCGGCGCAAAGCCGGGGCTCTGGCGCGCCTCGCGGAAATGCACGGCCCGGACGAAGCCCTGTTTCAGGCGCTGGCCGCGACGCTCGGTTACAAGAGCAACAAGCTGCCCTTCACCCTTCTGGCCCAGCGATTGCCGTTGCGACTGCTGCGCAAGGCGGAGGCCGACGCCCTTTTGTTTGGGGTCAGCGGCTTTTTGCCGCACGATCTGGCCACTTTCGATTCCTCCACGCGCAGCTACCTGCGGGGGCTTTGGGAGAAATGGTGGCCGCGCCGGGCGGAGTTCGAGCGGCTGAAGATCGCGCCGACGCTGTGGCGCATGAGCGGACAACGTCCCATGAACCATCCGCAGCGGCGGCTGGCGGCGCTGGCGCAGATCGTTCGCCTCTGGCCCAAGATTCGCGCGCTGGCGGATCGAGGTGAACCCGGCGAGATCCAGGAATTTTTCGGGACGCTGACCGACGAATACTGGGATTTCCATTACACCGTGACCTCGAAGACTTCTGCGCGGCCGATGGCGCTGGTCGGCGAATCCCGGGTGACCGAGATGCTGGCCAACGTCTTTTTTCCGCTCGTGCTGGAACAGGATGAGACGCACTGGACCGACTTCAAAAAATTGCGGGCGCCGCTTTCCAATCGACGCGTGGAAGTCGCGGCTCTCCGGCTTTTTGGGGAAGGCGCGCGGAAGGCGGAGTTCGTGAAGTCAGTCGCCTTGCAGCAGGGGCTGCTGCAGATTTACGAGGACTTCTGCCTGCGCGACGCGACCGATTGCGAGCGGTGTCCTTTTCCGCGTCAGTTGGCGAAGTGGTGACGTGCGAAAGAAGATGGAACTTTTGGCCGGTCGCTCTAAAAAGAAAGTCATGCACGCCCCCGCTGCCCTTCGCGATACGGTAACCGACGTCGTTCATCGCACGCCGGTCTACGATATTCATACCCATCTGTACGATCCGGCGTTTGGCGAATTGCTGCTCTGGGGGATCGATGAGTTGCTCATCTATCATTACCTGATCGCGGAAAGCTTCCGGCAGTTTGACCTTTCGCATGACGCATTCTGGTCGATGAACAAGACGCAGCAAGCCGACGCGATCTGGCAGGCGCTCTTCATCGACCATTCGCCCATTTCCGAGGCCTGCCGCGGCGTGCTGACAGCGCTCAACGCCCTCGGTCTCGACGTCAAAAAGCGCGACCTGCCCGCCCTCCGCCAGCACTTCGCGCAATGGCAGGTCGGCGACTTCATCACCCGTTGCATGGAACTGGCGAACGTGCGGCAGATCTGCATGACCAATTCGCCGTTCGACGATCTCGAGCGGCCAGTTTGGGAGGCCGGTTTCACGCGGGATCCGCGTTTTGTCGCCGCGCTGCGCATCGATCCGCTGCTCATCGACTGGACGAACACCGTGCCGAAGCTCCGCGCCTGGGGCTACGAGGTGAGTGCGGATTTTTCCGGGCAGACTTTCGGCGAGGTGCGCCGTTTCCTCGGCGATTGGACGAAGAAGATCGGCGCGCAATACTGCATGGTCTCGCTCACCCCGGAGTTTGCTTTTCCCGCGCACACCGCGACGGCGCAACTCATCCAGCATGCCATCATGCCGCATGGCCGCGAACATGGGCAGGCCTTTGCACTCATGATCGGGGTCAAGCGCAACGTGAACCCGCGCCTCCGGCTGGCCGGGGACAGCGTCGGCAAAGCGGATATTGCCGCCTTGGAAAATCTTTGTGTGGAGTTTCCCGACAACAAATTCCTCTGCACGATGCTCTCGCGGGAAAATCAGCATGAGCTCTGTGTGGCCGCGCGGAAATTCCGCAATCTCCACGTCTTCGGCTGCTGGTGGTTCCTGAACAACCCGTCGATTATCGAGGAGATCACCCGTGAGCGGCTGGAGCTCATCGGTCTGAGCATGACTCCGCAGCACAGCGACTGCCGGGTGCTCGATCAGCTCGTCTATAAATGGCAGCACTCGCGCGGCATCTTGGGCAGGATCCTGGCGGACAAGTACGAAGACCTCGCGGCGACGGGCTGGGAGCCGACCCGCGCGGAGATCGAGCGGGACGTGCGCGATCTCTTCGGCGGCGCGCTCGAGCGGTTCCTTCGGAACTGACCCGGCTGAACGCCGAACGCCGCGGGGCGACGACCGCGAAGTTCCTGGTCAGACCCGAGTTAGTTAGGAACGTGTCATGCGGCTTCCAGGGCCGAAGGCCCTTCATTCCTTAGCCCAGCCCAATGGGCTGGGTAAATCGAACAACCAAGCCCGCGCCCCAACGGGGAGCGATTCGGTTTCGCCCCGCCGACACACAGGAGAACGATGACGACATTGCGAGTATCGCGGCCCTTCAGGCCGCGGCGATTGACTGTTGGGTGACCCAGCCCGTTGGGCTGGGCTAAGGAATGAAGGGCCTTCGGCCCTCAAGAGTGATGACAGCCTCTTGGCCATGCGCAAATGACTTGGCCTGCGTGGCGGGGTTCGGCTAACTGCCCGCCCTCCCCGCATGTTCGCGTCGTTCCTCACCACCATTTTCTTTTCGCTGTCCGTCATCTTTGCGGCGCGATCGGCCCGGGTGCTGGGCGGGCCGACGGCCAATCTCGCGCGGATCAGCGTGGCCACCGTTCTCCTCGGCCTTTGGGCGCATTCCTTTGGCCAGGGATTGCATGGCGGCGGACTTCCCTGGTTCTTCGTGAGCGGGATCATCGGGTTTGGGCTGGGGGACATGGCCCTCTTTGGCGCGCTCCCGCGCATCGGCCCGCGGCTGGCCATCCTCATCACGCAATGCCTCGCCGCACCCCTCGCCGCGCTCATGGAATGGCTGTGGCTCGGCACCAGTATGCGCCCGGTCGACCTGGCGTGCGCAGCGGTCGTCCTGGCCGGGGTGGCCGTGGCCCTGGCACCGGACCGGGGGTGGCAGGTGACGGCGCGTACTTTTTGGATCGGCGTTCTCTTTGGCATTGGCTCGGCGCTCGGCCAGGCCAGTGGCGCGGTCCTGAGCCGCAAGGCGAACGAAGCTGCGGCACTGACCGGCTATGCGATCGATGGGGGCACCGCCGCCTACCAGCGCGTGATCGGCGGTCTGCTCATGACGATCATCGGATTTCTGATCATTCGCCGGACCCATCCTCCGGAGGAACCGCCGGCCGTGGACCGCTGGGAGCGGGGCAGTGGCTTCGTGATTGGAAACGCCCTGGCCGGGCCAACGCTCGGCGTGGGGTGCTATCAATGGGCGCTCCGTAATACCCCCAGCGGACTCGTCCTGCCGATTGTCGCCACCTCTCCGTTGGTCACGATCATCCTCTCGTTTTTTATCGATCGGACCCGGCCCAGTCGGCGCGCGGTTATCGGTGGGCTGCTGGCCGTCGCCGGGGCGATCGCCCTGAAGGACGCCCAATCGAACTGGTGGCTGTTTTCCGGCATTCGGAAAATGCTGAACATTTAAACGGCCTGGGCGGTCTGAGTTTACCTATGAAAAGGTTTCTCACCCGATTGTTTGCCGTCTGTGCCGTCCTCTCCCTTGGTGCTTCCGCGGCGCTGGCCGCCGAAGGTTGGGGGGATAATTACGAAAAAGCCGCAGCCCAAGCCAAGGCGGAGAACAAGCTGTTGCTCCTCGATTTCACCGGTTCGGACTGGTGCGGCTGGTGCATCAAGCTGAACAAAGAGGTGTTTTCGCAATCGGAATTCAAGGAATACGCGGACAAAAATCTGGTGCTGATGGAAGTCGACTTCCCGCAAACCAAACCGCAATCCGGCACGGTGAAGGCGCAGAACGCCAGGCTCCAGGCCAAGTACAAGATCGAGGGCTATCCGACGATCGTCGTGCTGAACCCGGCCGGGAAGAAAGTCGGCGAGCTCGGCTATCAGCCCGGCGGGCCGAAGGCCTTCATCGCCGCGCTGGATCAGATCAAGAAATAGCGGTCAGTAGGACTTCGCCAAGACCACGCGGCGCTTGCTCGGCTCACCGGTGAGGATGCATCGGCCATCCTCCTCCGGCGCGTTGGAGGGGATGCAGCGAATGGTCACCTTGAGATCTTCCTTGATCTTCTCCTCGACGGCGCGCGAGCCGTTCCAATGGGCCAGCGCGAAGCCGCCGTGGATCTCCGGCTTCTCGGGATTCTTCGGGGTGAAATAGGCGTAGAAGTCGTCCTTGGTGTCGATCTTCACCAGGTTGGCGTCGCGATAGGCCGTGGCCCGGGCGAGCAAGCCGGCTTGGATTTCCTCGAGGATCCGGCCGGCCTGGCCGACGAACTCGGCATTGGCTACGAACTCCTTTTCTTTCGGTCCACGGTCGCGGCGCGCCACTGCGACGCTGCCTTTCTCCAGATCGCGCGGTCCCAGTTCGACACGGACCGGGACGCCTTTTTTGATCCACTCCCAGCTCTTGGTTCCGCCGCCGATGTCGCGCTTGTCGATCTCAACGGAAATTTTTTCACCGAAGGCCGTTTGGGCGCGTAACTCGGCGGCCAGTTTGTCGGCGGCGGCGAAGACCGCGTCGCGGGTGTCCGGTTTGGGCGCGATGGGCAGGATGACGATCTGCGCCGGGGCGATCCGCGGCGGTAGCACCAGGCCATCGTCGTCGGCATGCGCCATGATCACCGTGCCGATGAGCCGCGTGCTGATGCCCCAGCTCGTGGTCCAGGCCAGTTCCTCCCGGCCTTCGCGGGACTGGAACTTGATGCCGCTGGCCTTGGAAAAATTCTGCCCGAGGAAGTGCGACGTGCCGGCCTGGATGGCCTTGCGATCCTGAACCATGGCTTCGATGCAGAGCGTCTTCACCGCTCCGGGAAAACGTTCCGCTTCGCTCTTCTCGCCGGTGATCACCGGGAGGGCGAGATAGTCGCGGGCGAAAGTTTCGTAGAGGCTCAGAGCGAGATCGGTTTCCTGGAGGGCCTCCGCGGCGGTCTCGTGGACCGTGTGGCCTTCCTGCCACAGGAACTCCATGGTGCGGAGGAAAAGGCGTGGCCGCATTTCCCAGCGCACCACGTTGGCCCACTGGTTGATCAGGATCGGCAGGTCGCGATAGCTCTGGACCCATTTGGCGTAGCTGGCGCCGATGATTGTCTCGCTGGTCGGCCGGACGACCAGCGGTTCGGTCAGTTCCGCGCTCGGCGCGGGGCGCAAGCCGCCACGGCCATCCGCTTCGAGGCGATGATGCGTGACGACCGCGCACTCCTTGGCAAAGCCTTCCACGTGCTCCGCTTCCTTGGCGAGATACGAGATCGGGATGAAGAGCGGGAAGTAGGCGTTGCGATGGCCGGTGGCCTTGAGCATGCCGTCGAAAATGCGCTGCATGTTCTCCCACATGCCATAGCCCCACGGCTTGATGACCATGCAACCGCGGACGTCGCTGTTCTCGGCGAGGTCGGCGGCGCGCACGACCTGCTGGTACCATTCGGGAAAATCTTCGTCGCGGCGCGGGGTGATGGCGGTCTGTGGCTGGCTCATGATGTGGTGAGGAAAAGGGCGGCGAAGCTAACTGCTCCAGCCCTTTCCCGCAAGAAGGCGCTTTGTAGCGGCGCGCAAAAGACGAGCGCGCTGGTCACTCAGAGCAGCGCAATAAAGTTCCTAAAAAACTCCACCCCTTTTTCCACGTCGGCCACGGCAATATACTCGTCCTTGGTATGGGCCTGGCGGATCGAGCCCGGCCCCAGGGCCACGGCGGGTGTGCCTCGCTCGGCAAAGTAGCAGGCGTCGCAAAACCACGGGGCTCCCACCGGTTTGGCGCCGCATTCGCCAAGCTTGGCGATCAGCGGATGCGCCGGATCGGTGTAGAGCGGGGGCGCGGGAATGGAGTTGATTTCGACATCCGGGCAGACCTTCTCCAGCCGCTCGCGGAAGCGTTGAATGATCTCGGCATGGTAGTGCGCTGGAACAAACCGCATGTCCACGCTGGCCTCGCAGAAATCCGGGATGATGTTGGTCTTGGTCCCGCCGCGGATCGTTCCGATGCTCAAGGTGGAACTGCCGAGCACCGGGTCGTGCTGGGCGGCAAATTCCGTGGCGAATTCCGTGCGGATGACGGCGAGGAGATCGAGCATCTTGTCGATCGCGTTGCTGCGCGGATCCGGTCGCGAAGCGTGGCCGGCCTGGCCGGTGGTGCGGAGATTGAAAAAGGCCGAGCCCTTGTGCGTGTAGACCACGTCCAGTTCGGTCGGTTCGGCGGCGATGACGAAATCGAATCGTTCCTGCGCGGAAAGGGCCCGCGAACCATGCTGGTCGGCCTCTTCGCTCATCAGACCCGCGAACCACACTTCGTGGCCGAGCCCGGGCAGTGTTTCGCCCGCCATTTTCAACGCCCAGAGCATCGCGGCCATCGGGCCTTTGGTGTCGCTCGCGCCGCGGCCCCAGACCTTGCCGTCGCGCACGTCGCCGGAAAAGGGGTCGATGCTCATGCCGCCGACGCTCACCGTGTCGGTATGGGGGGCGAAAAGGACGCGCGGTTTGCCCGGACGAGCACCCGGCCAATGCGCGACGACGTTGGGCCGCCCAGGCAGCACTTCCCGCAGCTCGACCTGGGCTCCGAGGCTGGCGAGGAACTCTTTCAGGTATTCGGCGATCGGCCCTTCGCCGACTTCGTCCGTCCCGGGATCGCCGTGCGGATTCACGCTCGGGATGCGGATCAGGTCCTGAAGAAGTTCGACGACATTGCGCGGTGCGGACATGCGCCAGCCAGTCTCGCGAAAGCCCGGCGTTGCGGCCAGCCCTTTCCAAAAATTCCGACTTCCGGAGACCCGACGTAACATTCTGGTAACGGGTCCAATAAAAAGCGGACGTCCTCCCGCGACGGGTGCTAAATTGGCGACCCGCAACTCTTTGCCTTTCATGAGCTATCGCATCAAAACCCATGGCCGCATCGGGGCCGAACTGCAACGGGTGGCCGTGGAGGAAATCGTCGCGGTGGGAACCGCCTTGCGGACTCTCGAGCGCACGGGCGCCGCCGAGGCGGTCCACGAAGCGCGGAAGCATCTCAAAAAACTGCGTGCGCTGGTGCAACTGCTACGTGCGCCGCTCGGCGCGAAAAGGGTGCGCCGGGAGGTGGCCATTTACCGGGAAGCCGGGCGGCGGTTGCACCGCTTGCGTGATGCCCAGGCTTTGGCTGCGGCGCTCGAGGGATTGACGGGCCGTTTTTTTGAGAAACGCCGGCCGCCGCTGATCCTGGCTGCCCAGCGCATTTTGGCGGCCGCAGAGCAAAGGGCCCACCGTGCGCTGGCCAAGGACGATGCGTGCGAAACGCTGCTCGCGACCTTGCGGGAAGCACGGACTCGGGCCGTTGGTTGGAAGCTGGATGAATTCCGGTGGAAAGACCTGGGCTCCGCCTTGCGGCGCAGCTATCGGCGCGCCCGCGAAGCCTGGCGCCACGCCTGCGACGAACCCAAGCCAGGGCGGCTCCACGAATGGCGCCGGCGGACCAAGGATCTCTGGCATCACCTCAACCTCGTGCACACCGCCGCTCCGGATCTGCTCGACGAAGTCGCCGGTGAACTCGACGTGCTTGGGGAGTTTCTCGGCGACGATCATGACCTGGTCGTCCTGCGCAAAACGCTCGACGCGCATCCCGGTCATGTGCCGCCCGGCGAGGCGCGCGACGCTCTTTTCGAGATGCTGGCGCTGCGCCGGGATGAACTCCTCGATGCGGCCTTCGATCTCGCTAAGCGCATCTTCGCCGATTCGCCCGGTGAATTTATGGCCGCTTTGGAAGAACGGCGCGAAGAGCATCGCCGACGGACGAAGAAAACCCGGCGGATCGCGAAACGGCTGGGTGCCCCGGCGTAGAGTGCGCATGGGCGCGGAGCGTCCCCTCTTTTTCCCGCTTCGGCGCGTGGGGAAGAAAAAGAACAAGATTAAGAAAAAGAGCTCGGCGCCGACTTCGCCGCGCTGGTTGAAAACGACTCGACACCACCGGTCGCGTTGTCCTATGGCTCGACGCGGTGCCTATCACGTATGTTTTCGACCAGGGGGAGAATCTCGTGCGCACGACCGTGGCCGGAGCGATTTCGGTCCAGGATATTCTTGATCACCTCACCGCCCAGCAGAAGGGGCGGACGGTCGCGTGCCGCGAATTGATCGACGTGAGCCAGGTCGCGCCGCCCTATCTCTCGAGTTCCCAGGTCTGGCAAGCCGCGCAGGCCGCGCTGGCCGTGGTCTTGAAAGAACGCGCCGGACCGCGGGCCATCGTCGTCACCAACGACGCCATCTATGGCATGTGCCGGATGTTTGCCACTCTCGTCGAAGACACGTTTCCGATCCGGGTCTTTCGCGATACCGCCCAAGCCGAACATTGGCTGCTCAAGGAGTTTCAGGTTGATGCGCCCGGCGTATCTGGTGCTGACTCCGAGGCATGACGTTTCGATCATTTTGGTTCCGGGTGCTGCTCATGGTGGCGGCGCTGGCCCTGGCCTCGTGCGCGAGCGTCCCGCCGCCGCTCCCGGCGGATTTGCGGCGCCCCGGCCTGCCGCCCGAGACCGCTTTCGACCGCGGGATCGGTACCGACCGTATCCTCTGCCTGCGCTTGCAGGGTGAACGCGGGGAAAAATGGCGGTTTCTGGTCGACTCAGGATCACCCATCACCATTTTCAATCGCGCGCTGCGCCCGAAACTCGGTCCGGTCCTCGGCACGGAACCGGTGCAGTATGCCTGGTCGGGCGATGCCGTCCTCCAGGTGCATAATGCGCCGCGTATTTTTCTGAACAATACCCTGCTCCTCACCGGCCCGCGTGTGTGGAGCGACGACCTGCGCCGGGTCTGGCCGGGGCGGGGGGTCGATGGCATCCTCGGCCTCGACTGTCTGCGGCAGTACTGCGTGCAGTTGGATTTTGCGAATCACGTGATTCGCTTTCTTGATCCCGAACGCGCCAGCGGCCCCGAACTGGGCCGTGCGTTCCCGCTCTACACGGTGATCAACAGCGTCTTCGTCGAAGGGGATTTTCTCGGCGCCGGTCCCACGCTCTACCAGGTCGACACCGGCTGCACTGTGGACGCGGTGATGAAGCCCCCGCTTTTCCAGCAGGCGGTGCAGAAACAGACGCCCGACTGGGCGCGGCAGTTTCCTTCCGGCGACGGTCGTCCGGTGATCGAGGCGGGCTTTCCAAGGGCCACCTTCGGCGGCGAGACTTACGAGAAGTTGATCGTCGATTCCGCGAATCACAATTTCCTCGGTTTGCGTTTTCTTGCCCGCCACGTGGTGACCTTGAATTTTCCCAAGCACACCATGTATCTGCGTCGTGTGAGATGAAGTGGGTCCGGATTTTCCTCTTCGTCCTGCTCGGCGCGATCGGGTACTACTTCCGTTCCGCGTTGCAGGAATTCGCCAACGGACTTTCGACGAATTTCCTGCGCGAAACCAAACGGGAGAAGGAAGTCCAGAAGGTCTTTGCCAACTACGCCGAGCTGATCTCCCGCGGTGATCCGCGCAGTGAATTCGTCTACCTGCCCAACGCCATCGTGCGGATGGAGCGCGCCGATGCCCATGGGCATCGGCGGCAGATCACCGAGACCGCTGCGGACCATCGCGCGGCGAGCCAGGTCATCCTGCCGAAATTGAAGTCCAGTCAGGCCAGGCTGCGTTTTGAGGGTGTGCAGTGCCGGGAATTACCTGACCACAAAGTCCGCGTGACTTTCGCGGCGTACCTCGACGATGGCCCAGCGGACCAGGTCTCGATGCTTTTCATCAATACCGCGCCGCAACGCTGGGCGGTGGCCGAAGAGATTCATGACGATTCGGCGAACTTGCCGACCATTCGGAATTCTGGGCAATGAACCGTCACTGGAGAAGTGACGGTTCAATCGCAAAGGTGTTTCAGGCTACGGTTTCACCGCGGGGAGCGGCTTGTTGCTTTGCAGGATTTCCGCTTCCGGAGTCAGCTTTTTCGGTTTGCCGCTGAAGATGAGCCGGTTGGGTTGTTCGCCGAGCGCCTGGGTGAGGGCCTTGGCGTGGGTGGAAACCACTTTGAGGTTTTGCAGGACGACGCTGAGCTCTTCCAAGCGGGCGTCGAGATTCTTGTCGGTGTGGCCGAGCAGTTGATTCGCCGTGGCCAGGGTACCCTGGATCTTGACTAGCGCGCTTTTCAGTTCCACGAGGTCGCCTTTGACTGGGCCGTCGGCATCCGCGATCAGCTTGTCCAGGCGTTTGATGGCCACGTCGGCCGATTCGGAAGTCGTCTTCAGGCCGTCGAGCAGTTTGTCGGCGCGAGGCACGATATCCCCGACCCCATTTTTCACGCTGTCCACGGCTTCGCCCGTCTTTTTCAGCAGCGGACTGAAGTTGTGCAGGAGGTCTTCGGCTGTGGCGAGGAGACGGGACAGCGATTCGGTGAGCGGGCCGACGACCTCAAACAATCCATCGAGGCCGCCTCCGGAATGGCCCTGCAGGATCGCCCCGTTGGCCAGCTTGGGCGCGTCCGGCGAGCCGGCGGAAAGAGCCACGAACTTTTCGCCGAGCATGGTTTCGGAGGCCAGCGAAGCGCGCAGGTCCGAAGGCAGGAGCGGCACTTCCTTCAGCAGGGTGACGGTGACGCGGACGGCGTTGCGCTTCTCCAGTTCGGTGGGCCCGGCTTCCCGCTCGGCGAAGCTCAGCAAACGAATGTGGGTGACGGTGCCGGCGGGCGCGCCGGCGTAGCGCACTTCGGAGTGCAGCTTGATGCCGGTGATATCGGGATAGTCGATCTCCACGGTGCGGTCTGAGGGGCTGCCGTGCCGCCCGGAGAGCGCATACGTGAGCATCCCGAGCAGCAAGGCACTGCACAGGATCACGGCTAGCGCGACAATGTAGTCGGAGAGGTTCTTTTTCATGCGGAGTAGCTGGTGCGGGTGTGGCCAGGATGCCCGAGCAGGCGCTCGACGTAGTCCCCCTTCGAGAGCCGCAACGGCACGGGTCCGTCGGGCTCTCCCTTGATGAACTGCTGCACCTCGCCGTGCGGATGGACGCGCATTTCCGCGGGCGTGCCAGTGGCGATGATCTTGCCCTGGTTCGGCCCGGTCCCCAGCATGATCATCCTGGAGCCGATGCGGAAGGCGCTGGTCATGTCATGCGTGACCACCACGGCGGTGACGCCGAGTTTCCGGGTCATTTCCTGGGTCAGGATATCGACCACACTGGTCATGATCGGGTCCAGGCCGGCCGTCGGCTCGTCGCTGAAGAGCAGCTCGGGATCCAGCGCCAGGGCGCGCGCCAGGCCGACGCGCTTCTTCATGCCGCCGCTGATCTCGGCGGGCTTGAGGTGCTCGAAGCCTGTCAAACCGACCATCTCGAGTTTCATCTTCACCATGAGATCCACGATCCCGGGATCGAGCTTGCCGTGCTCGAGAATGGGCAACGCGACATTCTCGCCGACAGTCATCGACTGAAGCAGGGCACCACTTTGGAAAAGCACGCCGAAACGGCGCCGGATATGGGTGAGTTCACTTTCGGTCATCCCGGTAATTTCCTCGCCAAAAAGTTTGATCGAACCGCTCGTCGGTTTCATCGCGCCGATGATGTGCCGGAGCAAAGTCGATTTGCCGCAACCCGACCCGCCCATGATGATCATGGTATCGCCTTTCATGACTTTGAAGGAGATGCCGTCGAGCACCTTGCGTCCGTGAAACTCCCGCACCAGGTCGGTGACCTCAATGACGGGAATGGATTCGTCCCGGGTGCTCATGTGAAGAAAAAGAGAGCCGTCAGCGAGGCGTTGGCGACGAGCATGACGAGCAGCGACCAGACGACCGAGCCGGTCGTGGCCTGCCCCACGCCTTCCGCTCCGCCTTCAACGCGCAGCCCCATATGGCAGGCGATGGTGATGATGAGGTAGGCGAAGACGAAGCTTTTAATGATCCCGGAATACAGATCCCACGGCTTCGCATGGGTGACCGAGCGGATGATGAAGGCGGTGGTATCGTAATCGAGGGCGAAGTGGCAGATGGACCAGCCGCCGACCATGCCCACGTAGTTGCCGAAAATGGTCAGCACGGGGAGCATGACCATCATGGCCAGAAAGCGCGGCACGATGAGGAAGCGAATGGGATTGATGGCCATGACTTCGAGGGCCTCGATCTCCTCGGAGACTTTCATCGTGCCCAGTTCCGCCGTGACCGCCGAGCCGCTGCGCCCGATGACGATGACTGCGATGAGCAACGGCCCCAACTCGCGCAGGATCGAGAGGATCACGAGGTCGGGGACGAAAGCCGCGGCGCCCATGCGCTTGAGTTGCCCGGCGGCCTGCATGGCCAGGGTGAGGCCGATGCTGAAGGACGTCAGTGCGGCCATGGGTATCGCGCGGACGCCGATCAGGACCATCTGGCGGAAGACTTCACTGAGTTTGAAGAACTGGCCGCGGAAGGGGGCGAGGAGAGTCCAGTACAGAATCTGGCCGTTCAGCGCGAAGTAGTCTTTCACACGCCAGGTGCCGCCAGCAACGCGGCGCGCGCGTCGGCGAGCGTCAGGAAGATCGGGAAAAACTCGGTCAGCCGCACGAGATCGAAAATAGTCCGGACGCGTTCACTGACCTGGGTGAGGGCGAATTTGCCGCCGAACGCCTGCGCCAGGCGGACGTACTCGATCAACGTGGCCAGCCCCGAGGAGTCCACGTAGGCGACGCCTTGGAAATCGAGGACCAGGGCTGGTGTCTTCTTTTTGGCGAAGCCGTGGAGGACGGCGCGCAAGTCCGGCGAACAGGCGAGGTCGATCTCGCCCTCGATGAAGAGGACGTTCAGACCTTCCTGCTGTTGCTCCCGGGTACGCATGTGGGGCGATACCGTTAACAGTGTGCCCAAGGCGGCGAAAGGCGAAAGTTGTGCTTGTTTCGCGGAACTCCACGAATCCGCCGAGATCACTCAAAAACTCGTTGACGCTCTTCCGAAGCAGCCGATAGCTTTCGTCCCCACAAATAAACCAAATTTTTTCAGAGAATATCCTGCCTGCGTAGGTTTCCCGCCGCGAAAGACCAGTTTTCCGGCGATCTGCGCGGGCTCTTTTTATCTATGGCCGAAGAACTATCCTACGTGATCGTCACTCCCTACTCGATCCGCAAATCGCGGACCGGGGGCATCCTCGCGCGCTTGATTTCGCGGACGGGTCTCGATCTCGTCGCCGCCCGCATGTTCGCCCCGAGCGCCGAACTCGTGCAGAAGTACGCCGCCGGCATCGTCACCGATCCCGAGCCACGGCACCGGGCCACCCAGGAGTTGATCCGAAAGTACGTACTGCAGAACTTCACGCCGGGTGAGACCGGTTCGCGGCCGCGGGTGCTGCTTTTGGTCTTCAAAGGCGAGGACGCGGCGCTCAAGCTCCGCTCCACCGTGGGGCACATCGTCAATGAGCGCACCAGCGGTGAGACCATTCGCGACACCTATGGCGACTACATGGCCGACGCGAACGGCCACGTGACCTACTTCGAGCCGGCGGTCCTCGCGCCGCCGGACGCGGCGAGTGCCCGCGCGGATCTCCTCCTTTGGGCTTCGTATTCTGACAAGGATGGCGGGCTCCTGGACGAGGCGGTTTCCTTTCCCGCCGGCACCAAGGTCGAAAAGACGCTCGTCCTCATCAAGCCGGACAATTTCCGGTTCCCGAACGCGCGTCCCGGCGGCGTCATCGATCTCTTCAGCCGCACCGGCCTCTACATCATCGCCTGCAAAGTGCACCGCATGAGCGTCGCCCAGGCCGAGGAATTCTACGGCCCGGTGCTCGACGTCCTCATGGACAAGCTGCGCGGCCGTTCCGGTGAAGTCACCCGTGCGCTGGTCGAAAAGGAATTTCACATCCAGCTCAGTCCCGAGGCGGAAGCCAAGCTGGGCGACATCCTCGGGCCGATCAATGGCCGCGAGAATTGGGAGCAGATCGTGAGATTCATGGCCGGTCTCAAGCCCAGCGAATGCCCGGCGGACAAACGGCATGAGCCCGGCACCGAAAAGTGCATCGCGCTCTGCTACCAGGGCGTCGACGCCGTCCGCAAAATCCGCGAGGTCCTTGGCCCGACCGATCCTTCCAAGGCGCCTCCCGGGACGATCCGCCGCGAGTTCGGCTCGACCATTATGGTCAATGCCGCGCACGCCTCCGATTCGCCCGAAAATGCCCAGCGTGAAATGGGCATCGTCAACATCAAGGAAAACAATTTGAAGCCTCTGATCGAAAGCTGGTTTGGCAAGTAAGCATCCGCTTTTTTGTCGAATCCCCAATCCCAAACCAAAACCAACATGCCCATGGAACTAGCCAATCGCGCCACGATCCTCACCCCCTCGCTCACCCTTAGCATCGACTCGAAAGCCAAGGCCATGAAGGCCGAGGGCATCGACGTTTGCGGCTTCGGAGCCGGCGAACCGGATTTCGACACACCCGAGCACATCAAGGCCGCCGCCGCCGCCGCTCTCGAGGGTGGCTTCACCAAATATACGCCGAGCAGCGGGACACCGGAACTGCGCCAGGCCATCGCGGACAAGTTTCAAGCCGATAATCAGCTTGGCTACAAGCCGTCGCAGATCATCGTCAGCAACGGGGCCAAGCACTCCTGCTACAACGCCATCCTCGCCACGGTGCAGCCCGGTGATGAAGTCATCATCCCCGCGCCCTACTGGCTGAGCTATCCGGAGATGGTGCGTCTGGCCGGGGGGGAACCCGTCTTCGTGCAGACCAAGGAAGAGAACGGCTGGAAGATGACCGCCGAAGAGTTTCAAGATGCGATGACCCCGCGGACCAAGCTGGTCATCATTAATTCGCCCGGCAATCCGACCGGCGCCGTTTACACCCGCGAAGAGTTGCAGGCCATCGTCGATGTCGCCGTGGACGAGGAGATCCTCATCCTCTCCGACGAGATCTACGAGAAGCTCGTCTATGATGACGTGCAGCACGTCAGCGTCGCGTCCTTGAGCAGTGCGGCGTATGACCTCACCATCACGGTTAATGGCTTTTCCAAGGCCTATGCCATGACCGGCTGGCGGCTGGGTTATCTCGGCGCGCCGGAAGCGATCGCCAAGGCGATTGACGCCGTGCAGAGCCACAGCACGTCGAACCCCTGTTCCTTCGCCCAAAAGGGCGCGTATGCGGCGCTCAAGGGCGACCAGCAGCCGGTCGCCGACATGCGCGACGAATTCGACCTGCGCCGCAACTACATGGTCAACCGCCTCGCCTCCATCCCGCGCATCAGCGTGGTCAAGCCGGAGGGCGCCTTCTACGTCCTGGTCAACATCGGCCAGCTCGGTCTCTCCTCGACGAACTTCGCCGACCGCCTGCTGAGCAAGCATCACGTCGCCGTCGTTCCGGGTGTCGCCTTTGGCAACGACCAGACGGTGCGCCTGAGTTACGCGACCAGCCTCGACATCATCAAGAAGGGCCTCGACCGGTTCGAGGAATTCACCAAGACGCTGTAAGGGCCGCAGCCAGCTCCATTCCCAACGCGCCGTCGGGGTTTCCCGGCGGCGCGTTTTTTTTGGCCTGTGTCATAGCGCGGCTTTCCCGTTGTCCCGCGTCTGCGACCTCTGCCACAGTCCCCGCGTGCACCTCCCGTATTTCCAAGTCGATGCCTTTACCAGCCGCATCTTCGGCGGCAATCCCGCCGGTGTTTGCCTGCTCGAGGCGTGGCTGCCGGACGAGGTCCTCCAGCGTATCGCCACGGAGAATAATCTCTCCGAAACCGCTTTTGTCGTCGGGGACCGGGATCGCTACGAATTGCGCTGGTTCACACCCACCGTGGAAGTCGACCTTTGCGGTCACGCCACGCTCGCGGCCGCCTTTGTCATCATCAACGAGAGGGGGTTTAGCGGTGACACCCTCCACTTTCAGACCAAGAGCGGCGTGCTCGGGGCGTCCCACGAGGACGGCATGATCACGCTGGATTTCCCCGCGTGGCCGGCGAAACGTTGCGACGAAGTCCCCGCCATCATGGCCGAGGCGCTGGGCTGGCTGCCGCGCGAACTCTTCAAGACCCGGGATTATCTCGCCGTCTTCTCGAACGAAGAAGAAATCCGCAGCCTGCAGCCGGACATGACGCTCCTCGCGCGGCTCGATTGCCTGGGAGTGATCTGCACGGCTCCAGGCGCGGATTGCGATTTCGTCTCGCGCTTCTTCGCGCCCGGCGCCGGTGTCCCGGAAGATCCCGTGACCGGCTCCGCGCACAGCACGCTCATCCCCTATTGGAGCAGCCGCCTGGGCAGGACGCGGCTTTTCGCGCGGCAACTCTCCCGGCGGGGTGGGGAACTGTACTGCGAAGATCGCCGGGACCGCGTCGGGATCGGTGGCCGCGCCGCCCTTTACAGTCGGGCGCGGTTGGAATTGCCGTAAGAAAACGCCGCGCCTCCTGGCGGAAGCGCGGCGTTGAAAGGATTCGCAACTGGAATTATCTCAGGCCAGCGAGTCGAGCTTGGCGACGATCTCGCCTTTCGGCTGACGGCCGACCAATTGGCCCTGGACCTCGCCGTTCTTGAAGAACAACAGCGCGGGAATGGAATTGATGCGGTAACGCGCGGCGATCTGCTGGTTCTCGTCCACATTCACCTTGGCCACTTTGGCCGAACCCGCCTTGGCGGTGGCGATCTCGTCGATCACCGGCGAAAGCTGCACACACGGCCCGCACCACGGGGCCCAGAAATCCACGAGCACGGGTTTATCCGATTTCAGGACTTCGGCATCGAATGTGGCATCGGTGACGGTGACGACGTTTGCGTTGGCCATGAGAGAGTGAGGTGAGCGGAAGACGGAGGACTGGACCTTAGGAAAGGGCGCTGGCGTTCCACGCCATGAAAACAAGGCCGAGGGAGACGAGCGAGATGAGCAGCGCGACGATCGCCAGGATATTGACCATGCCATCCGGTTCGGCCTCGGTGGTGGTAGCCACGGCTTGCGTCAGCGACACAGCGGGCTGCAGGCTGCTCGCCGAAGTGACGGGCTGTTTCACCAGCGGCTGGGTCTGGACCATTTTGATGGTCGCCTTCGGCAGCGCCGGCTTGCCACCTTCCGGAGGCAGGGTGATCCGGGCGGTTTCCTTCTTGGGAGCCGCCGCCTTTTGCGTCACGGGCTCCTGGATTCCGCTGCCGGCGGGAGCAGCCGGCCGGGCCACGCTGGACGGCGGCGCCGCGGGTTTGAGCGGGACGGTCGGCTTCGCGCCACCGAGGGACGGAGGCTTGGGTGGAGGAGTGATGCCGCTCACGGGCTTGAGCGCGCCGGAACCGGTAGGCGCCGGCGGTTTCGGAGGAGGAGGGACAAAAAGCTTGCCTGCGGCCGGCGCTACCGCGGGTGCGTCGGAAGCCGCGATCTTCGTCGTCTCCTTCTTGGGAACACCGATCGGAGCGGTCGTCGGGGCGGGTTTGCCGGGAAGATTGATGCGCACGGTTTCTCGCTTGGCCGTGGGTTGGTCCGGCTTGGGCGGTAACGTGATGCGGATGGTCTCCGCTTTCGTGGCGTCTTCCGTGGATTCAGAGGGTGCTGGAGGGATTTCGTCGGACATAACTTTTTGTGGCGCGAAACGTTCAATCTCATCGCGCTTTGGCGGTGTCAATACCATTGTCCGATCCCGAAGTTGAAAGTCTTAGGTTTTATGTGGGAAGACGCAGTCTTTCCCCGATTCCGCCCTCGCCCGGCGGAAAACATGTCGATTTCGCTTTCGCAAGCGCGTGTCGTCCTTAAAACTCAAAACTTAACCCCTTAAGACTACGGAATGAACATCCTCCTCACCGGCGGCGCCGGGTTCATCGGCTCCAATTTCGCGGATCTCCTTCTTGCGGAAGGCCATACCCTGAGCATTTTTGACGATTTCAACGACTTCTACGATCCGGCCATCAAGCGGGCCAACATCGCCGGTTTTGGGAAGCAGGTCCCCATTTACCAGGCCGATCTGCGGGATTGGGACGCCGTGGAACGGGCCGTCCGCGAACAAAAGCCCGACTGCATCGTCCACCTCGCCGCGCGGGCCGGCGTGCGTCCCTCGATCAAGGAGCCCAAGCTTTACATCGACACCAATATCACCGGCACCTGGCACATCCTCGAGGCGGCGCGGCTGCACGGCGTACCGCGGGTTGTGTCCGCCTCCAGTTCGTCGGTCTATGGCGTGATCAAGACCGCTCCTTTCTCCGAGGACATGCTGATTAACCAGACCATCTCGCCCTATGCGGCGACCAAGATGGCCACCGAGCAGTTTTGCTCGAACTACAGCCATCTCTACGGAATGCGGACCATATCGCTCCGCTTTTTCACCGTGTACGGTCCGCGGCAGCGCCCTGATCTCGCCATCCATTCCTTCACCAAGAGCATCCAGGAGGGCAAACCGATCAACCAGTTCGGGGACGGGACCACGCGGCGCGATTACACCTACATCGACGATATTCTCCAGGGCCTGCGCGCCTGCCTGACCTACGAGGGGCCGCTCTGCGACGTCTTCAATCTCGGTGAAAGTCAAACCACGACGCTGAACGAGCTCATTGCCAGTATCGAGCAAGCGCTCGGGAAGAAGGCGGTCATCAATAAAATGCCGGAACAACCCGGCGACGTCCCGTTGACCTACGCCAATATCGATAAAGCCCGCCGCCTCCTCGGCTACAATCCGCACACCAAAATCGCCGAAGGCATCCCGAAGTTCGTGGAATGGTTCCATGCCTCGCGGAAGTAAGAGACCAGCGGTTATGGGAGCTGGGTCGCGACGGCTTGAAGTATAAAAACCTCGATATAACCCTCGGGCTTGAAGAGCGGATGCACGCCGATGAGGACATGCTCCCCGTTTTTTACCGAGGTGCCGATTGTGTCCTTGCTCTTCAGGAACTGCGGCACCGCGATCTCCGCCTGTCTCCACCACGCCCACGTCTCAACATTCACATAGGCTGTCTCCAGCAATTCGGAACGTTCCGCCACGAGTTGCAGGCGAATGGAGTCTCCCGTTTTGCTGACGGTTGGCGTGACATTCAACCGGGGACCAAGCGGCCGAACTTCAAAGGCAGTCGGCGTCGGAGAGGCATCGTTGTAGAAACTTCCGGGGACGGGGAAAGTCTGCGGGATCTGTGGCGGGGTAAACTCTGTCGGGTATCTTTTCTCCAGGGCTGTTTCACTGGTTCCGCTGTTTCCGTCGACGGTTTGGACGAGGGGATAGCCGGTCAGGATCGCTTCCTTCCGTGCGATGGAGGCGAGGATCTGGGTGATTGCCGTATCGATTTTGCGCGGGTCGCGGAGATCCGGCAGCAAAGCGAGGCATTTGTCCTGCGGCAGCGCGGCCATCAGGACTTCGACGCGCACTCTCCAATGCCGTTTTTCGGCTTGCGACCTCGGGGGAGCCGACTGTTTCGCCTCAGGGTTCGGCAATTCATCGAGAGCGGCGAAAGTGCCGGGGCAAGATCCCAGGAGCGCGCCGGCGACGATGAGCAAAAGCGGCTTCACGGCGTTGCGGTGAGTGACGGGTTGACCAATGGTTGCGGAATCTCTTTCGTGGCCGAGAAGTGCGTGGATCGTTGGTCTCGGAATCCGGCGGTTATTTGATCGGTGTGGCGATGGCTTGAACGATGAAGACCTCGATGTAATCCGCCGGTTTGACCAGGGGATGCACCCCGATCAAGAGATGCTCGCCGCTCTTCACTGAGATGGTCGTGGTGTCTTTGGTCGTGAGGAACTGCGGCTGGCTGAGTTGAACTTTCTTGCCATTCGGCGCTGTGCCGGCGTCAAAGAAATCGAGATCGAAGAGGTCCACGCGCTGTGGCACGAGATTCAGGGTGATGATATCGCCCGCTTTGCTGACCGTCGGCTCAACCTCCAGAGTCACGCCCATATTGCGCGTTTCGAAAGCAGTGGGCATGGCGGATGGAACGTTGCCCTCGGGATTGGTTTTAGGCGGTAGGGCTGGAGCAGCCGCCGCAGAATCGGCAGGAGAGGACGTTGGGGTGGGGGGAGGTTCGGGCGGCGTGTATTCCGTCGCGTAGCGCTTCTCGAGGATCGATTCGCTGACGGCACGCTGGCCATCGAGGGTTTGGACAACCGGGTACCCGGTCAAGATCGCCTGTTTCTTGCCCACAAGGTCCAGGATTTTGGTAACGGCTCCATCGATCTTCATCGAGTCGCGAAGGTCTGGAAGCAGGGCCAGGCATTCATTCTGGGGCAGCGCCACCATGAGCACCTCGATCCGCACTTTCCAATGAGGCCCATCGCCTGCGCCCGCCGGGGCGTCAGTAGCCGTGGAAATCCCATGGCAGAACATGACCAGAGCCAACGCGAGAGCGAGACGAAGCGGAAGTTTCATAGGGGGGGATATCTCCTTGGAGAGACAAGTGAACTGACGCTCCATACGACGGCTGTGTTCAAGCTAAATACCTTTGAATGGTTTCACACCTCGCGCCGGTCGTGACGGCGCGGGCGGACCTGTGAATCCTTACTCAAAATAAGTATCCTCATGCGCGTACGGCGGCGCGCAGCAGCACAGGAATCGCAACGTGTCCTTCGCCGTGATCGTATGCCACGCCCCCGGCGGAATGAGAATCGCATCGCCCGGACCTACGGTCTGCGTTTCGCTGTCGATTTCCATTTCGCCCGTGCCCTCGAGGATAAAGTAAAACTCTTCCGCCAGCTTGTGATAGTGCCGCTGCGTGGCGCCACCCGCCGGCACCTGGGCCTCCGCGAGGCTTTGGTTTTGCACGGGCGCGTTCGTCCGGTCGAGAATGCTGCGGATGGTCGAGCCGTCCTTGGTTGTGAAAGGGGTCTGGGTGGCGAGGTTGAGAACCGTCATAACTGGAGTTTGGCGGCGTGTGTTGCCCCGGTGACAAGGAGAAAGCGCGGGCCACTTGCCACTTGCCACGCGTCGGATTCCCCTTTCCACTCGCGCGCATGAATTTCTTCCACGGCTGCACGGCGCTCATCACCGGTGCCTCCTCGGGGCTCGGATCGGAGTTTGCCCGGCAACTGGCGCCGCATGCCCGTTCGCTCATCCTCGTGGCCCGGCGCCTGGAACGGCTGGAAATTCTGCGTGAGGAACTCGACCGGCCCGGCCTGACCATTCACTGCCATGCCGCCGATCTGGCGGATGAAGTGCAGATCGAAGCCTTGCTCGCGTCGCTCGCGGCGAGCGGCGAACGCGTGACTTTGCTGATCAATAACGCAGGCCTCGGCGACCACGGATTTTTCGAGGACAGCGAATGGGCCCGCGTCGAAGCCATGCTCGACGTCAATATCAAGGCGCTCACCCGGTTGACCCACGCGCTCCTGCCCGACCTCGTGCGCACCGGGCGCGGCGCGATTCTCAATGTCAGCTCCATCGCCAGCCTTTTACCTCTGCCGAAGATGGGCGTCTACGCCGCGACCAAGGCCTACGTGACCAGTTTCTCCGAGGCCCTGCGCGCGGAACTGCGGGAGACCGGTGTGTCGGTGACCGCGCTCTGCCCCGGCCCGGTGAACACCGAGTTTTTCGAGGTGGCGGAGCGTGCGGAAACCTCGGACTCCGCGCTTTCGCCCGCGATTTTCCGGGTGCCGGCGGCGGAAGTGGTCGCCGCGGGCTTGCGCGCGGTCGAGACCGATCGCGCCCGGGTCATCCCCGGATGGTTTGTCTGCCTCGTCATGACCATTGCCTCGCTCGTCCCGATTTTCCTCCTCCGCCTCTTCCTCACGCAGCGCCGTGCCGAGCGGATGGACTAAGCCTTCGCCGCGCGCGAGATTGTCGATACAGTTCGTTTTCCGTATCTGAAATCCCATGCCCGCCCTGGTCAGCCACATTCCCTTTTTCCTCGCTCTCGTTCCCAACGCCATGCTCAACGATGCCCGTCTCTTCTACTACGTCTTCGGTCTCATCACCCTCGGCGGCGGCATCCAAGCCTTTCTCTCCGTCAAGAGCAAAGCTTCGCTCATCGCCGGCGGGATATCAGGTATCCTGCTGCTCGTCGCGGGCGCATTGTTGCAATCGGGCGACCGGAATCCGGGGCTGATTCTCGGCTTGATTGTGAATCTCGCCTTGGCCGGCCGTTTCCTGCCCAAGTTTTTCAAGGAAAAGAGCTGGTGGCCAGCCGGCGTCGAA
>Ga0206804_10066_pt1 | contig 30965 bp, 28 predicted proteins | sample Alteio_BWOrgCont_62_FD_152888 | JGI IMG/M metagenome (GOLD analysis project Ga0206804, IMG submission 152888) | Enriched cells from forest soil in Barre Woods Harvard Forest LTER site, Petersham, Massachusetts, United States -... | ecosystem: Environmental > Terrestrial > Soil > Temperate forest >... | reverse complement strand
CGATCACGCCGTGCTGCGCGAGCAAATCCTGAATCTGCGAAAAGGTTGCGTTTTTGGCGCGCAGCATGAGCACCGTTGAGCGATGCCGTTCCAGTAGTCGTCCAGCCTTGGGCGAAACAACAAATTTACGTGCGGCGGTTTCCAGCGCGTTCATGCATGATCTGATAATCTAAGATTGGCGATAACGCCAAAACCACTTGGTAGCGAAGATGACGGCGACTGGTGATGACTGACGGCGCGTCTCTTGACGAAAATGACTCACCTCGACTCCAAAACCTTGGAGGTGGCGTGTTCTGCTTTTACTAAACTGGTCCTAGTCTTTGGATACGTACCCTAATTTAGGGCCGATTTGGAATATTTCTCGCCGGTAGCCGCTGCTAAATGGAGTAGGTGGTTCTCGAAAATGCAAGATGGTTTCGAAAGTGGAACGAGAACCTGCTAAAAGTTGTGCAGCCGAGTGAAAGAGAAAAGTTCAGTAGTTAAGCAATCAACGAAATACGCAGCGAAAAAGCTACCATGAAATACAGCTTCAGCTTGACCCAACTAGGTTTCAACACGGCGAGCACCGTACTGACGAGTATCCTGCTTGCTTACGACGTTGTCGTTTCGGGCAGTTTCCTCATGTCTTTTTTAGTCATCCCAATATGGTTTGTCGGCGCTATCGTACGAGCTGCGATCCAACAACCTGGTTGGGTCTTATCAATGAAACGGATTGTCATTCCGCTGATTATAGGCGGGATCGTTTGTGGTAATGCTTGGCTACAAAACTCTATTGCCCAATCGCGATTTGACGTTGTTGTCCAAGCTTGCAAACAGTATCAGAAGGACAAAGGCCACTTCCCGGGCAAGCTCGAAGATCTGGTTCCTTCATATCTGCCCAGTGTGCCAAGGGCGAAGTACTGCGTCATGTTTGGAGAATTCGACTATTTCGGAGGCTCTGGGGATTTGAGCCCAATGTTGATGTGGACGGAACTGCCTCCTTTCGGGCGTCCATATTATGATTTTAAGAACGGTCGCACCGGGTATCTTGATTGATGCCTTCGCCAGTTGCCTCCCTCATCACGGTGTCAGAAGTTGCCGTTGAGATAGAAAGGTTGGTCTTTAAGTCCCCGCGCTATAACAGTGCGACCAGATTTGCGACCACTGCGACCGGAAATGCGACTGGAAGAGCAGTTGCGAGTTAGGTCAGATTTTCGCGAGTTCAGCTTGATTGCGAGGCGCTTCGGGCGGATAGTCGCGGCGTTCTAGAACTCATATCAAAAGTAACGAAGAGTGATGATGATGGCGGCAAGAATGAGGAAGGCGTGGTAAATGAAGCTGTAGCGCTCGAAGCGAATGCCGAGGCGGCGAAAGCCGTTGAGCCAGGCAAAAAAGCGTTCCACCTTCCAGCGATGAGACGAGATTTCCCGATGCGTGTGAAAATGGCGCACGGCTCCGCGACGAGTGGGAATGCTGTGGCGGATGCCGCGAGAGGCAAGATAGCCGCGAAACGCGATGCTGTCATAGCCCTTGTCGGCGGCCAGCCCGCCGGGACGCACGCGAGGACGCCCCCAGCGCCTGGGCACGCAAATGGATTGGAGAGTGGGCTGGGCTGCCTTCAGATCATGAACCGCCCCGCTGTCAAAATGCAACCCGAGGGGAATGCCTTGACCATCGACGACGACGTGACGCTTGCTCGTCAGGCCCGCTCGCGAGACGCCGACTTTGTCGCCCCTTTTTTGGCTCTGACATAAGAGCCATCCAACGCGCATTTGCTCCAGTCGATCTGCCCGGAGGCATCCAGGTCCGCCAACAGATGCCGCCATATTTTCAGCAGCGTTCCATCCTCCATCCAGCGCTTGAGCCGTCGCCACGCGGTCATAAAGTTGCCGTACTCCTTGGGCAAGTCGTTCCAGCGGCAACCTGTGATTAGAACATAAAGGATGGCATTGAGCGTCTTGCGGTCATCGGCTCGCGGACGTCCCATCACGCCCTGCCGACTCAGCAGATGAACGACCCGTTGCCATTGATCCTCCCGCAAGCAAATCTCCATGCCTGCTTTTATCAATCCCTGGACCCTATGGCCAGACTTTTGATATGAGTTCTAGAGTGTGTAGGTGGGCCGACGGCTACCTTCTGCACCCGCGCCCGAAGGTCGCGGGCTACCACTGCACCGCCGCCCGGCGTGCGGCGGGTACCGGGAAGACATCTACGCCCTTACGGGCGTGGCTACCGATCAGGATCAGGACAGGAGTCTGACCCTCCAGAAGAGAGCTTAATGGACCGCGCCCTGCCAGTCGTCGCCGCAAGGACCGCCCCCGCTGGCGACGGCGATGTCGCTGACGATTTGACCCTGCATGTCGAAGACGGGGTGGTAGTAGCTCGAGACTTGATCCGAGGCCTCGTCAATATAATGGCCGATGAAGGTGCGGCGCCAGCGGTCGGTCGTCCGGTTCGGGCCTGAGCCGTGGATCAGGTTGCCGTTGAAAAACATGGTCGAGCCGAGCGGCACGGGTACGGGCACCGGCTTCACGTCGCGGGGGAACTTGGTGATGTTGGTGTCGCCATATTCCATCCAGGTCTTTTCGCGCGCGGTTCCCTTTTCGGGGCAGAGGATGTCGTAGTGATTGGAGCCGGGGACGACCCAGAGGCAGCCGTTGTCGAGATCGGCGGCGTCGATGGCGGTCCAGGCGGCGATGCAGGTGGCGGGCTTGGAGAGGAGATAGATGTTGTCCTGGTGCATGCCCTGGCCGCGCGCGCCGGGGGGTTTGAAATAATACATGGTCTGCACGCCGAGAGCCGGCTTGCCGAGGAGTTCTTCGAGCACGGCGCCGACGTTCGGATGGAGCATCCAATCCAAGGCTTTTTTGTTGTGGCGATGGGGGTGCATGGCGCGGACTTGACCCGCGGTTTTGTCGATCTCCTCAAGTTTTGAAGAGATGTGACGATAAACTCCGGCCTCGGTGTCGTAGCGGGTAAACCAAGGAATCGCTTGATCCTTGGTATCGTCGAAGAATTTCCCGATCTCGTCGATTTCCCGAGGGGAAAAGAGGTTCGCGACGACGCAGTAGCCATCGCGGAGGTATTGTTCTTTTTGTTCCGGGGTGAGGAGTTCGCAAGAGGTTTGCACACCAATAAGTTAGCTCGAAAAGGCGAAAAAGCGGAATGGACGCTATTGCTTTTTGCCTATAATATCTTGCTGCATGAAGGCACAGGTCGAAACGCCATATACGGGAAGTCACGAGCTTTGCGCCAACGAATTCGAGCGCGGGCGGTCCTACGTCAATTGGAGGCCCAAGGGCACACGGGACTGGCTCCTCATCTATACGGCGGAGGGCGCGGGCTGCCTGACGACCACCTCGGCGAAGGGCCCGACTCGTCCCGGCGAAGTCGTGCTTTATGCGCCGGGAGAAAAGCAGGATTACAAGACGGACCCGGATGCCGGACGCTGGCATTTGCTCTGGGCCCACTTCACGGCCAAGCCCTCGTGGAAACCATGGCTTCATTGGCCGGTGGGATCTCATGGGGTGAAAAGCCTGCGCCTGGAAAAAGGAGAAGTTCAGGATGGGTTTGTCGCGGCCATGCGGAGAACGGTCCACGCGTTTCGTCACCGCCGGCCCGATTTTGCCGCAAATGCGATGGAGGAAGCGTTGCTATGGATCCACGTTTCCGCATCGCGGGGAGTCGGGACCCACGCCGACGCGCGCGTGCGCCGGGCCATGAATTATCTTGTCGCCAATTTACGACAACCCTTCCAGCTTGAATCGCTCGCGCGGCACTGCGGGCTTTCCGTCTCCCGGCTGGCGCATCTTTTCAAGGCCGAGACGGGGGTGTCGCCGCAGCGGTTCTTCGAGGAGCAACGCATGTGGCATGCGGGGCAATTGCTGCGTGTGACGGGGCTCGGCATCGCGGAAATCGCGGATGAAGTCGGCTACGGCGATCCCTTCTATTTCTCCAATCGCTTTCGCCGCTACGCCGGGAAAAGTCCCACGGCCTTTCGTGAGGAAAAGAAGGCGGCGTAACGAGCGGCCCTTATTTCGGTGGGGCGGGGGCGCGCGCCGGAGGCTTCGCTTGCTGCCGCTGGGCGTTTTCGAGATCAATCCTTCGAGCCAAAAGCTCCGGATCGCGGGGCTGGAGATCAAGAGCCGCTTTGATCTGGGCGATTGCCTCGGGAATTCGTCCTTCCTGCTCCAAGGCGTAACTCAGGCTGTAGCGGGCGTCGATGGAGTCGGGCTGAAGCCGCAAAACCGCATTGAATTGGTCGATGGCTTCCGAAATTCGCCCGGTTTGCAGACGGGCGTGGGCCAAATACAAGTGCCCTCCCAACTCATTTGGACTGACCCGGACGGCCTCGGCAAAGGCGTTTGCCCCTTCGGAAATCCTCCCGGCAGAGCAAAGATACATTCCCAGATAGAGCTGCGCGTTTGAAAAATCGGGATTAAGCCTGACCGATTCCTTGAATTCTTCGATGGCTTTTTCAAATTCCTTTTTCCGAGCGAATGCATGGCCTAATTGGTAGTGGATGAACCACAGGTTGGGGTTATATCTTAAACTATAGGTCCACAACTTTTCCTGGTCCTCGAAGAGCTTGGCGTAGGAATAAGTCTGGAGCCCAAGTAACCCCAGGGCTGCTATCGCGACTGCCGTCCCAGCCGGCAGGAACTTTCGCGGAAGCTTGTGGCCGAGATGCTCGAGTCCCGCCACGACCAGACCGATGAGGCCTATGAGGGGAATGTAGGCAAAGTGATCGGTGACCCACGTCAGGCACATGTAGGAAGTTTCTTCGAAACCCAGGAAGGGAGCTAATCCCAGGACAAAAAAGCCAAGCGCAAACAGGACGGGCCGTCCCCAACTGTGGCGTTTCTTCCAACAGCAGATCAGCACCAGGGCGATGCCCAGCCAGGGCGTGAAAAGCCAAAGAGAAACCGGCTCCAGTTTCCAGAGCGGGTAACTGGGAAGCGGATGCAACGGTAAGAATGCGTGGCCGAAATAAAATGCGAGCGTAAGTCCGGCCAGGGCGATCCGGTTGAAGACACCTCCTAAATGAATGGGGCCAGGGGACTGATACTGGATCGATTCCGCGAAAACGACCCCGGCGCGAAACGTGATTATTGCAAGAATCAATGAGATGGCGAAGAAAGGCAGCGACGCTTTTACGTCGAACCAGGTGATTCGGCCCTGCTTCCACCAAGCGTAAAGGAGGATCACAAATGGAAAGAAAAACATTGTGATCTTGCAGAGCATGGCCACGAGAAACAGGAGTAACGCGAGGGCGTAGTCTCGCGGCTTCCGGTCGTTTTCAAAATCGAGATAGAAGCCCATGGCGAGAAGGAATGGGGGCAGGGAAAGGGTGTTTTTCAACTCGCAGGCCGTCGCCACCGTCTCAATCATCATCGGATGGATGGCGAAGATCAGGCCGCCCAACCAAGCCAGCTTGAGCCCGAGCTTGCTGAAGAGACGCCAGAGAAGAAGCGCGCTGGTGAGGTGAAGAACGAGATTGGTCAGATGATAGCCGAACGCGCTCTTCAGGCCCCAAAGTTTCCATTGCAACCACTCCACCGTTTGCATGATCGGGTAGTACTCGATAAAGCTGCCGGGGTGAAACCAGGCTTTCCATAGCCGGTCGGGTTCACTCAAGATCGGATTGGTCAGATAGAGATCATCATCGCCGAACCACCAGCCATGGAGAGTGGGGTACAAGACCGTTGTTCCCGCCACTACGATAACCAGTGCCTTGAGCAGCAGATGTCCATGTTGGGAAAGGAAATCTTTCCAGGCAAAAACTTGGGAGCGGTCTGGAGAGCTCGATGCGTCCATTTCTTGGCGGTTCGGTGATCAAACCAGTTCGCGCCGGAGCAAATCGAGCGCGATCTGCGTGGCCATGTACTTGAATGTCTCGCGCACCTGGGACAAGTGGCGTTCCAGTACGAGCGCGTGGCCATTTGCGCCCGCGATGGCGAAATAGACCAGGCCCACTGGCTTTTCGGCGGTGCCGCCCGTCGGCCCGGCGATGCCCGTTACGGCCACGGCAATAGCGGCTTCGCTTTTGCGCAACGCGCCCGCCGCCATCGCCTGCGCGACTTCGGGGCTGACGGCGCCGTGTTTTTCCAGCAGCTCTTTCGGGACGCCGAGTTCGCTCATCTTCGCTTCGTTCGCATAGGTCACCCAGCCGTAGCGGAACATTTCGGAGCTGCCGGAGACATTGGTGATCCGGCTCGCCACCAGGCCGCCCGTGCACGATTCCGCCGTCGCGACCGTTTTGCCGGAAGTCCGCGCGAGCCGCACCACGGCCTCCTCCATCGTCTCCGTGCCCTCGGCGTAAATGGCGGAGTCCAAGTTTCTTCGCGCGAGATCGGCCGCGGCGCGCACGAGATTTTCCTCCGCCGCGATCAGCCGTAAATCAACTTCGCCGGCGCGCGCGCAGTAACCGACCTCGACGGGGCCCATCGCCTTGATCTCGTCCTCGACGAGCAACTGCACCTTCGTCTCGCCCAGGCCGAGCACGCGCAACGTCACTTCATGGATCGGCGGGAGCCGGTCGGCGAAGCGTTCCCGCAGCCAGGGAAGCGCGGAGTCGGTCCACATTGGGCGCAATTCGGAGGGCGGTCCCGGCAGCAGGATCGCCACCGTTTTCTCGTTCTCGACGACCAGGCCCGGCGCGGTGCCGTTATGGTTCTCCAACACCACGCCGCCTTCCGGCACCATGGCCTGGGCCCGTTGCAGGTCGTTCATCTGGAGCTTGCGCCGGGCGAACTTCACCGCGATGCCGTCGAGGATTTCCGGGTGAAAAATCAACTTCTTGCCGAAGGCCTCCGCCGTCGCGTCGCGCGTGATGTCGTCCGAGGTCGGCCCGAGACCGCCCGTGACGATGATCAGGTCCGCGCGCGCCATCGCTTCCTCGATCGCCTCGGCGATGGCGACGCCGTCGGGCACCGTCACCTGCCGCTCCACGCGCAGCCCCAGGCTGAGGAGGCTTTGGGCCAGGAACGCAAGGTGCGTGTTCGTCACCCGGCCCAGCAGCAGTTCCGTCCCGGTATTGATGATCTCCACGCGCATGGCGTTATGTTAAGTGAAGAAGTCGCGCTCGTCACCTTTTGCGGCATTGCTTCTTTGCGCAAGAGGGATACGATTTTGCCATGCGTTCCTGGTGGCTTCTGCTTCTGGCTGCCGGCATGTTGTTGGGAACGGCAGCGTCGGCCTTCTGCGACAACTTGTTCCAAAACGCCGATTTCAAGGAAGGAACACAGGGCTGGCACGGTGATGGCAGGGCCGTCTTTCTCAGACCCGATGGCACGGAGGGCTCCGAAACCGATCCCGGGGTCATTCCTGTGCTCCGGCTGGCACTCGCCAAGGGGCATCCGCTTTCCGTCTATCAGACGATCCGTTCGAAGGACGCCATCGGCAAGCTGAATTTGAGCGTTCAGGTGTATGCCTCCATCGATTTCAAGCGAAGCACGCATGCCAGCGACTACGAGTTGCAGGACGAATTCACGATGCCCGTGGTTGATTTTATGATCCGTTTAGTGGGAGGAGGCGATTTTGGGGAATGGGACAGCCAGCTCAAAGCAGAGCAATGGGTAACCGTCAACGGAGCATTGTCGGTATCGAACACCACTGATGAGCACAGCCTTTATTTCGTCGTCCCGCCGGGCGAGGGCTATGTGTATATCAAAAACCCCGCGCTGAAGCCGTAAGGCTCTGTGGCCCGTCGAGGCCGGGCTTGCGCCCTTTCCCTCTGCGAATTCACGATGAGATTAAGCGGTTGCTGAAAGCTCCATGGACTCGACCTGCCGTTCCCATTGGTGGCGCTGGTCTTTGCCGAATTCTTTGACGCCATTGGTGGAGTTGGGCCCGGTAAGGGTCGCATTCTTCCAGTCCGGATTGACCACGGCGTCTTCACGCAAGAAATGAAGAGCCAGGCCGGCTCGTTCGTGGTCGGTGTTGTTTCCCTTGGTGCAATGCGGCACGGCATAGTTGAAAAACAGGGCGCCACCCGCGGGCAATTCAATCGGCACGGCTTTCGATTCATCGACCACGCATTTGATGTGGTGATTGCTGGCGCCGTCGCGTTCATGCGACAGCAACTCCTCATCGCCGCGCGGAATGACATGCATCGTGCCGTTGGCAGGTTCGGACTGCTTTCTCTCGAGCACGCGGATCAGCTCGGCGATCTCGCGATGGAGCCGGGCCAGATAATTGCGCGCGACTTCGTCGAGCAGTCCATTGACCAGCAAAAGCTGCTGGCGGGCGACGGCGCCGAGCGCCTTGGGCGTCCGGGCTTTCGTGGTGGCAAGCTTTTTGACGACAGGCATAGCATCTGCGATAAGGCCAGAATCGCGGCGGCGTGGCGATTCAAATCGACGTTTCCCAAGCTGCCCAAAGTCGGGCGAATTCCTTCCGCATTGCACATTGGCGGGAGGGCGGTAGGTTTTACGTGCGCGCATTTAGGGTTGCCGCAATTTCTTATGGACATGGAATCGAACGAACTGCAAACGGCCAAGGGGCCGCTGGGGGAAGAGGTAAAGCAATTTTCCGTTTTCCTGGAGAACAAAGTCGGGCGGCTGCTCGACATCGTGAAGATGTTTGCCCAGGCGCAGGTCCATGTCGTGGCCCTCAGCATTCTCGATACCTCCGACGCCGCCATCGTGCGGCTGGTCACGGACGATCCCGACCGGGCGCGGACGATTTTCCAGGAACATGGCCTGGCGTTCACCGAGGTCTCGCTCGTCGTCGTGGAACTTTCCAGCAGCGCGGCGGACTTGAAGGCGGTGCTGACCGCGCTCCTGCAGGCCGAGTGCAACATCCATTCCGCCTATTCGCTGCTCACCCGCCCGCGCGGCAAGGCAGCGCTCGCGCTTCACGTCGAGGATGGCGAGGTCGCCTGCTCCGTGCTTCAGGCCAACCAATTCAAGCTGCTCTCGCAACGGGATATCAGCCGGTAGCCTTTATCGAATATGAGCCAAACAGGAATAATCATTGTCACGTTCATGATTCTGGCCTCGACCGTTGCCTATATCGTCTGGCTGGTCAAAAGGAAGCTTTAGAAGCCGGGCTTAAACCTATTTTCACGCGTCCGCAATTGTGTAGGATGGGGCCATGTACAAGCATGTCGTCGTCACCGGCGGTGCCGGTTTTGTCGGGTCGAACCTCGTCCATGAAATTGCCAAGCGCTATCCCGAGGCCGACCTGACCGTGGTCGATGATTTCCGCTCCGGCCATTTCAAGAATCTCGAAGGCTTCAAGGGCGATCTCATCGCGAGCGATGTCAAGGACCTCGACATGAAGCATTACTTTGGCGGCCGCAAAGTTGATCTCGTCTTCCATCTCGCCTCGATCACCGACACGACCGATCACGACCAGTTCCGGCAGACGCACTACAACGTCGAGTCGTGGCGCAATCTGCTCAACTATTTCGAGGGCCGTAAAACGCGGCTCATTTATGCCTCGTCCGCCGCGACGTATGGCATCGCCGCCGGCGTGAACAAGGTCGATCAGCCGCCGAAGCCGGCCAACATCTACGCGTTCTCGAAGGTGCAGCTCGATAATCTTTCCCGGCGCTGGGCGCGCGAGAATCCGTCGCAGATCGTGGTCGGGCTCCGCTATTTCAACGTCTATGGCCCGCGGGAGGCGCACAAGGGCGCGGCCTCCAGCATGATCCTCCAGCTCGCGCAACAAATGCGCCGTAACGAGGCGCCGCGCATCTTCAAGAACGGCGAGCAAATCCGCGATTTCGTTTATGTGAAGGACATCGTGAACTGCACGATCCTCGCCGCGCGCGCGCGCGCCTCCGGTATCTACAACGCAGGCAGCGGCGTGCCCCGCTCCTTCAACGACATCGTCGCCAATCTCAACCGCGTGCTCACCACGCAGTGGCAACCCTACTACATCGACAATCCCCACGCCCACTACCAGCCTCACACCGAGGCCGACCTGACCGAGACGACCAAGGCGCTCCGCTACACGCCGAAGTTCACCTTGGAAAAAGGCATCGACGACTACGCCGCGAGCGGGTTTTTGATCTAGACGACCTGCGTATCGCAACCTAAGCGGGGTGGTACGCTCCATCTCCGGAGAAACTTTTATGAAACTCAATCAAGACGACTATCGCAATAAGGTGCTGGGCTGCTGGCTCGGCAAAAACGTGGGCGGCACACTCGGCGCGCCGTTCGAGTGGCAGCGGCAGATTAACGACGTGAGCTTTTATGTGCAAAAAGATCTCAACGGACAGCCGATGCCGAATGACGATCTCGATATCCAACTTCTCTGGCTCATTGCGCTGGAGGAAAAGGGGCTCGATGTCACCGCGCAGCGACTCGCGGACTACTGGTGCCTCTACGTTACGCCGCACTGGGCCGAATATGGCAACGCAAAGATCAACATGCGCCAGGGCCTGCAACCGCCGCTGTCGGGAACTTTCCAGAATGCCTACAAGCACAGTTGCGGCTCGTATATCCGCAGCGAAATCTGGGCGTGCATCGCGCCCGGCCTGCCGCACATCGCCGCCCGGTATGCCTACGAGGACGCGATTCTCGATCACGGCAACGGCGAAGGCACCTACGCGGAAATCTTCATGTCTGCCCTGGAAAGCGCCGCGTTTGTCGTCAGCGACCTGCGGCGGCTGATCGATATTGGCCTTTCCTACATTCCCGCCGACTGCGGAGTCACCAGGGCGGTTCATACAACCCTGGAATGTTTTGATCGCGGCACGCCTTGGAAAGAGACGCGTCATGAAGTGCTCCGGCTTCATCGCGGAAGCCCCGTCCCCTGGGGCGATACGTCGCAGCTCTCTGCGGAAGACAAGGCGAATGGTTTTGCCGAGGGCGTGCTGGGTTACGACGTTCCCTCCAATATCGCCATCACCCTGATCGGTTTGCTCTATGGGAGCGACGATTTTGGCAAGGTTCAGTGCATCGCCGTGAATTGCGGCGAGGACACGGATTGCACGGCGGCCACGGCCGGTTCGATCTGGGGAATCATTCACGGCGCAAATGCTATCCCGCAAAAGTGGATCGATCCCATCGGGCGCGGCATCAAAACGGTTTGCCTGAATATGGGCGAGTTGGGCTATTTCGGCAATCAGCTCCCGCAAACTGTGGATGAACTCACCGATCGCACCGTCCGCATCGGCCGCCAGATACTGGCGCGCAACAATGCGGAGCAGCTGTGCAGCGCGGAGCCCACGTCCTTGGAAGACGTTGCGGCCTGGAACCCGAAGGCCGGCGACGGAGGCCGTTCCATCTGGGGCGGTTTCTATGGTCCCCGCTTCGACTTCGACTTTTTCAGCGTCTATGTGGATTACGGCGTGGATGGTCCGGTCATCCGCGACGGCCAGCCGAAGTCGGTCGCCGTGAGCATCCACAACCGGTATAAAACCCAGGCCAATCTCTCGCTGCACTGGTATCTTCCCGATGTGGGCTGGAAAGTGTCGCCCTCGGCCGACGGCTACGCCATGAGTTTCACCACCTGGCTCGCGAAGCCCCTGGCGCTCAACTACAGCTTCACGGCGGAGCATCTCACGCGCGCCACCAACCGAGCCGTGCTTGAGATCACCATCGAAGGGCGACCGACAGTCATGCTCGTCCCGATCACCCTGCTTAACGGGAATCTTTTTTAACTAAATTCCACCCGAGGCAGCGCCAATTGCGGCGCTGTCCCGGATGTCCACGGATTGAGGGTCTCGCCGGAATCGACGATGGCCTGCTGGTGTTTGCGGCAAAGATCGCGGACGTCATCGAGATCAATGCCGTCGTGACGCGCGGGATAGGGTTCGAAGTTCGCCAGCGCGAGACCGAACAGGCGCCCGGCCGAGCCGAGCCGCTGCTTTTGGAGATGAACAAAGCCGCCGGCCATCTGGATCAGCCCCTTGTAGAACTTCGACTCCGGAGTCTTGCGAACCGGAAGCCAGATTTCCTCGAGCACGTCGTGGGCCTCGTAATAAAGCTGCGCGTTGAAGCAGTAAAAAAATCCGGCGTAATGGCGGCTGAATCCGGGCAACTCGGGATGGCCGGCGAGCAAGGCATCAATCTTGGGCGACTTGTGGCTCATGACCGCGTCGTCTGCCCTTACTTCACAACGATCCGCTCGCGCAGGAAGGCGTCGAGCTCGTCCGCGCCGAAGTCGGCGAGAATCTCGTCGTCCCAGCGCATGGTGGGCGCTTTGGTCTGGCCGGAAAGCCGCTTCATTTCGTCGAACGCGGCCCGATCGGAACAGACATCGGCCTTGCCGTAGGCGATGCCGTGCAGCTTGAGGTAATCCTCGGCTTCGTCGCACCAGGGGCAGCCTGGTTTGACGTAAAGGAAGGGACGTGGGGTGGTCATTCGGGGAAGGCAAAGGTACGCATTGACGGCGATTTGTCGCCTGAATTTTATCAACGACGAAGAAGCGCCCAAAAAGTCGCTATTGCCCGATAGACCTCGCAAAGGGTAGTTACATCCATGCCCGTATATCGCAGGAAGTCTCCGTTTTCTGACCATCCGCGCCGTGTTTTGATCGCACCCGACAAATTCAAAGGGACATTGACCTCCGAAGCGGCAGCGCGAGCCATTGAAAAGGGACTGCGCCGGGCATGGCCCAAGGTGAAGACGACGCGCATCGTGCTGACCGATGGCGGAGAGGGTTTCATGGAGTTGATGGTGCGGCAGACGGGGGGACGGATTCGCACAGCGAAGACGATTGATGCGGCCGGACGGCCTTGCCAAGCCAAGTGGGGCGTGCTGGGGAACGACCGCACGGCGGTCATTGGGCTGACCAGTGCATCGGGGATTGCTCAGTTGCCGGCACGACTACTGAATCCGGAAAAGACGACCAACTTGGGTACGGGTGAGTTGCTGGCCAAGGCGGCTGCGCAGGGATACCGGGAAATTTTGATTGGCCTAGGCGGGAGCGCAACGACAGAGGGAGGAATATCGCTAGCCAAGGTGATTGGTTATAGCTTTATCGATATAGATGGCTCTGAAATAGATCTGAATGGCGCTGGAATGACCAAATTGGCCGGAATCGTCCCTCCGAAGCATCTGCCCAAGGCGCAATTTATCGTTGCCACGGATGTCGATAATCCGTTGTTCGGTCCGAAGGGCGCAGCCTACCAGTTCGCGCCGCAGAAGGGGGCTGATGCGGCGATGGTGAAGCGTCTTGACGCGGGACTTCGCCGACTGGCACGAATCGTGAAGCGCGATCTTGGAAAGGACTTGGCCAAGGAGCCGGGCGCGGGCGCGGCGGGCGGTTGCGGGTATGGGCTGATGGCCTTCTTCAACGCCAAACGCGAGAACGGATTTCAGTTGGTGCGACGACTGACCGGACTTGACACGCTTGTCCGGCAACACGATCTGGTCATCACGGGCGAGGGCTGTTTCGACCGCACCTCGCTTTTGGGCAAGGCGCCGTCACAACTCGGTGAACTGGCGCGAAAACTAAAACGTCCGGTCTGGGCGCTCTGCGGACGTGTCAATTTGCCGCTATCGCGTTCGCCCTTCGACCGGATCGCCGCGCTGAGCACGAAGCAAAATCCCGGTCCGCCGCCCGATTCGCTCTCGCCCACGCAACACGCGAACCGGCTGGAGCATCTGGCTTATGAGGAGGCTTGCGAATACTCGATCAACCGATCCTGCAACAGGTGTGTTCGACAAGCTTAGGACGACCGGCTAAATAAAAGGATATGAAGTCGGTCGTGCGACATGTGGGCGGGCATCGCTGGAATGGCGTGCCGGTGCTCAATTACAAGGAGGAGGGAAGCCACTTCAAGGCGATCTCGCGGCAGGTGCTTTTCGAGGGCGGGCCGAAGCTGGGGGCCGAGTTGCGCTATTTCGAGATCGATCCGGGCGGTCACTCGACGCTGGAGCGGCACGACCATATCCACCAGGTGATGGTGATTCGCGGGCGCGGGCAATGCCTGGTTGGCGACGCGATCTACGATATTGCCGGCAACGATTTGGTCTATGTTCCGTCGATGACGTGGCACCAGTTCCGCGCCACGAGCGACGAGCCGCTCGGCTTTCTCTGCCTGGTTAATTGCGACCGCGACCGCCCCGAGCGGCCCGACGAGGCGAACATGGCGGCGTTGAAAGCGCTGCCCAAAGTGGGCGAGTTTATACGGCTCTGAGCTTACCGGATATAGAAGGTCTCAGCGGTCCAGCGCTTGTTCTTGAGCGTGACGCGCTGCCAACCCGATTTGTCGTTGGTGGCGATCCAGCGGCGTTCTTCCTTGCGGTAATGCCAGTCCTTATCGACCTGGTAATAAATCTGCCGGTCGCGGATTTCGAGGATGTTGCAAATCTCGTGGTTGTGATGATTTTCCTGGTCGTAGTCGGTGAGGATGGGATTGGCCATGTGCGAGTAGAGCGCGTTGAGTTCGCGCAGGAGCGAGGCCTCGCGCGCGCCAAGATCGCGGACGCTCAGCCCGAGCTTGCGGGCTTCCCTCGCCGTGATGGGGTAGGAATGGGACGGATAAGTCGAGTTGAGCTGGCGGCTGATGCGCGCGGCCCGCTTCCCGGTCGGCATGTGGTAACTGAGCAATTCCTGGCAGATGCGGATGGAGAGCGAACTTGAGCGGTCGAGCGCGCCGATGACGAGCGGATGGAGGTAGCGATAGACCTCGGGATAAGGGTTGCCCCTGACCCGCTGCTCCTTCCAGAGGCGCAGGATGCGCGAGACTTCGTCCTGGCTGACGGAGACGATTTCGTTACGGCTATCAACGGGCGAAAGCTGGTGCTTCAGGCTGGTATCGACTGCGGTCAGGTACGACGTCGGGCCCATGTGGACTTCGTTCGCGCCGAGGGCAACCATGGTCGCGGCGGAGGCGCACTCGAACGGCGCGTAGAGAACGACCCGCTTGAATTTGCTCCGCAAAAGGTGGACCAGCCGGAGCGCCGCCTCGGGATTCCCGCCGTCCGACTTGAGGAATAATCCCAGGGCGGCCCCATGTTTGCGCGTGTCGAGCAATTGCGACATGGCCATGACGTCGTTCTGGCAGATGGAACCGCCCGAGGAAGTCCAGTAGGCGAGCAAAGGCAGACCCATTTCCCTCTCGAAGCGGGCAAAGATCGCCTGCGTCTCCTTAGTGAGCACGGGCGCGCGACGGGTGGCCGGCAGATGCGCGCGGGTTCCGTTCTTGGGTGAAAGCTTGGCGCTGATTCGAGACATTCAAGCTCTATCATGTCACTCCCGCAGAGGGCAGTAAAGCTTCGGCAAAAAATTTAACCCGGATGTCATGTGCGGAAACGGTTTGCATGTCGCAGCCCAGCGGCTACACAAATAAATGGCCTATTTCCCCGTTCGTCGTTCCGCATTCGCTTCGTCGCTTCATTTCATTGCCCTTCCCGCGATCCTGCTGGCGGGCGTAGCCTTCCTCGCGGGCTGTCACCCGGCGGTGACGGATCCGACCGATCCCAAGTTCATCGTGGCGGAAAAGGGAACATGGCAGATCACCCGCGGTGATCTCGACGCCGAAATCACGAATTTCCTGAAGGCGCGCCAGGCGACCCCCGAGATGATCGGCAAAGCGAAGATGCCGGTCGTGGAAACCGCGATGCTGAAAAACATGGTCTTGAAGCAAGTGCTGCTCGACCGGGCGGCGACGCTTCCCCTGAAGGACCTCGACAAGGACGAGAAGGCCGAACTCGACCGGCTCAAGGGCCCCGCAAACGACGCCGATTTCCAAAAGCAGCTTAAAGATGCTGGGATGACCGTGGATGACTTGAAAAAGAAGATCCATGAAAAGGTGCTGATCACCAAGCTGCTGGAGACGGAGGCCTTCAAGAATGTCGAGCCGACCGACCAGGAGATCAACGACATCTATCTCAAGAACAAAGAGAGCTTCAACATTCCCCAGAAGACCCGCGTCAGCCGGATTCTGATTCATGTGAACGAAAATGCCACGCCGACGGAAAAGGCGGCGAAGAAAAAGCTCGCCGACAAGGCCCGCGACCGGGTCATGCATAACGAGGAATTCGGCAAGGTCGCAACGGAGGTGTCGGAGGACCAGTCTTCCAAAAGCAAAGGCGGCGATCTTGGCTACGTGCCCGAAAATGAAAGCGAACCCGGCTTCGATGAAGAGGTCGCCAAGACCAAGTTGAACACGATCAGCCCGGTCTTCCTCACACCGCTCGGTTACGAATTCATCAAGGTAACGGAAATCCAGCCCGCGGGAGTCCTTCCAGTCGCGGATGCGCGGGGCTACATCTCGTCGAAGCTGCGCGAAATGAAGATGCAGGAGCAGGAACAGGCTTATGCGAAGAAGATGCTCGATAATTCCGGGGTGACCTATCACCTGACCCTGGTCGAACCGCCCGCGCAGATGATGCCTCCCGGTGCGGGACAAGCGCAGGGAGCGCCCAACGGCGCGCCGCCCGAACCGCAAGCCTCGGCATCGACCCCGCCCATGACTGCACCGGCACCCCCGGCGACGAGCAGCGTACCGGCAAAATAAAAAGGCAGTCCCTGCCGTCCCATTCATTCCTGGGACGCGAAGAAACCCGCGTCCCTACCCGTCGATCAATGCGCGGGCGCGGGCGAGTAGTACATCGCCATGCCTTTGTCGAAATCGAAGGTGACGGAGCGATTGCCCTCGAACTTTTCGAGCAGAAACCGCGGATCGATATCCTTAAGCGGTTTTTCGATCTGCGCCACGAGTTCCTCCGCAAAAGCCTTGTCGGCCTTTTCAAACATGGCGGCAATGGGGAAGACCAGTTCCTGCCGCTCGATTTCGGCCCAGACAGCGTCACCCTGCTGGGAGCCATCGAGGGCGTAGTCGCGGATGGCCGAGAGCAACTGGACGCGCGGCTGCTGGTAGAACCATTTGGGCGCGTCGATGAGCGACCCAAGCTTTTCGCATTCGGCCTCGAGCTTGGCGATCTGCTTTTCCTTGTAACCGGATCCGAGAAAGCGAAGCATCGATTTGTCGCTCTTGATCTCCTCGATCTGCTTGTTGACCTCGACGAAATGCTTCAATTTGTGGACGTCGTTCAGCACCCGCTTAAAGGAGGTCGATGTCACGCCTTTCTTGACAACCTCCAGGTCGCGCGTGATCCCGAGCCGCTCAGCCAGCCGTTCCGGGGAATCGCTCAAGGCCAGCAACTCGCTGGCACGGGCGAAAGCCGCGTCCGGATCGAAAGTGGCTGTGATGATGTACATGCCGTGCGAGGAGCGAACAGGTCGCCGAACTGAATCTAGAGCGAACTTTGCCGATTTACCATTGGAATGTATGCCGGCCCATGCGCTTGCCGATTTCCGCCACGACCCGGCCCTCATCCTCGGTATGCTGCGCGGCAAACGTCACGCTGAAGCGGACATACGCACCGGCATCGTCCCACGGCACCGTCGAGATCAGGTTCTCGGTGATCATCCACTGGCTGAACGCCTCCGCCGTGGCGAACTCGACCACCTTGCCGTCGTCTGATCTGGCACTTTTCGGCGCGGCAACATAGAGGAAAAAGGAACCCTTCGGCTTGGTCACCTTGAAGCCCGACTTCCTGAGCACATCGACGAGGAGGTCCATCCGTCGCGAGTATTTCTGCGCGATGCCGGAAGTGATCCCGGGGTGGTCGAAAGCGTAAGCGCTGGCGTGCTGGATCGCCAGGAACTGGCCCGAGTCGGAGTTGTCCTTCACGTCGCCGTAAGCCTTTACCAGCAATTCGTTGCCGGCAACGAAACCGCAGCGCCAGCCGGTCATGTTGAAATTCTTGCTCGTGGAGTGAAGCTCGATGCCCACGTCCATCGCGCCCGGCGTGGCGAGGAAACTCATCGGCATGCCGTCGAAGACCAGCGCGGCGTAGGCGAAATCGTGGATGACGACGATGTTGTTCTGCTTCGCAAACGCGACGACCTCGACGAAAAACTCCTGCGTGGCGCTCGCGCCGGTCGGATTGTTCGGGTAGTTGATGACCAGCACCTTCGCCTTGGCCAGGACATCGGCGGGAATGCTCTTGAGATCAGGAAGAAAATTGTTCTCCTCACGCAGCGGCAGATTATGCACCACACCGCCGTAATATTTCGCGTGCGTGCCGAACACCGGGTAGCCGGGCACGGTCATCAGCACGACATCGCCGGGATTGATCAGCGCCGCAGGCAAAATCGAAAGCGCCGCCTTGCTGCCGATGGAGTGGATCATCTGCGTTTCCGGATCGATCGGCACACCGCAAACCTTGCGCATGTAATTCGCCGCGGCCTGCTTCAGCACCGCATCGCCATTGTCGGCATAGCCGCGGTTCTCGGGCTTGCGGGCCTCCGCGTAAAGCGTCTCGACGATGCCCGCATCGGCCATGGCGTCGGGCTCGCCCACGCCGAGATCGAACAGCTCCGTGTCCGGATTCGCTTCCTTCGCGGCGCGCTTGGCCCGCTTGATCTTCTCAAACTTGTAGATCGCCGCGTCCTTGCCGTACTGTTTCCCGCCAATTCGCTCGGCGAACAAATCCTGAATGTAGCTTTCCTGCATAGTCCATGAGTTTAGCCGATGCACGGAGGGTCGCAATGCGTTTTCCAGACTCCGGATTTGCGAGGGGAGGGTTTCGCACGGAGGGCCGAGAGAGCACGGAGAGAAACCTCTGCAACCCTCCAGCATCCTCCGGGCGACATTTTCCGGCGGCCATGCGTCCGGCATTCGCTCGAAAAGCATTGCCATCGACCTCGGTAAAACCTAGATTGTCCAACTCCACCTGAAAAGGCGGAGAATTCAGGAGCCATAGCTCAATTGGTTAGAGCGCCTCCCTGTCACGGAGGAGGTTGCGGGTTCGAGCCCCGTTGGCTCCGCTTGATTTCCGATCTTCGCATCAAGGCCATCTCCTTCGATTCGATATTCCCCATCTCCCCTAGCCGATGAACGCCGCCCGGGTGAGCAGCGTTCTGGCCAAGGCTTCCAGTTTATTGGCCGAAGACGGAGAAATCAAAGAGTGAGTAGCCCCAGGTGGTTGCGCGGGCCGTTCCGTACATCCTGACGTACCGACCAGTGGGCGGGTTGGCGTAGGTGTAGGTCAGCAAACCGGTGGCGGAGTTTCCGGTTACCGTGGTTTGCGTTGTCCAATTGACGTTGTCGGTACTCGTTTGGAGGAGATAGTTTTTGCCGCAGGCGGTTTCCCAGGTGAGGGTGATCTTGGAAATCTTATAGTTCATGCCCAAGTCAATGGTGATCCACTGAGGATCGCTATAAGCGCTCGACCACCGGGTCGTGGCGTCGCCATCGACCGCCAGGTTTCCAGTGCGGGCTGACGAGTCCACGGAAGAAACTGTAGTGGCTTTGTTCAGGGACACCAGCGGTGCGCTTGTCGAGGTCGTGTTCGAGGATCCACCGTAAACGGAGAACTCATAGAGTGAGTAGCCCCAGTTGGTGGCACGAGCTGTTCCGTACATCCTGACGTAGCGCGCGACGGGGAGCGAGGCGCTATTGTACGCATAGGCGTGCAACCCTGTGGTGGTATTTCCGGTGACCGTGGTTTGGGTCGTCCATGTGGTGCCGTCCGTACTTGTCTGGATGAGATAATTCTTACCGCAGGCCGTTTCCCAGTTCAGGTCAACTTCGCTGATGCTGTAGCTTGCACCCAGGTCAACCGTGATCCATTGGGGATCGCTGTAAGCACTCGACCAGCGTGTCGTGGTATTACCGTCAACCGCCATGCTTCCAGGACGAGCGGTCGAGTCCACGGAAGAGACCGTGACGGTTTTGTTCAAGGACAGCAGCGACGTAGATGGCGCTGTCGGGGTCGAACTCGCAGATGCACTGTAAACAGAGAACTCATAAAGCGAGTAGCCGTAGCCGGTGGCACGAGCTGTTCCGTACATCCTGACGTAGCGAGCGACGGGGAGCGTGCCCGTGTAGGCATAGGCGTGTAAGCCTGCGGTGGTATTTCCGGTGACCGTGTTTTGGGTCGTCCAGGTGGTGCCGTCCGTGCTGGTCTGGATGAGATAATTCTTACCGCAGGCCGTTTCCCAGTTCAGCTCGACCTCGCTGATGTTGTAGTTGGCACCCAAATCAACCGTGATCCATTGAGGGTCGCTAAATTCGCTGGACCAACGCGTGGTGGTGTCGCCATCGACGGCGAAGCTGCCGGCCACTGTCGCGTCGGACGAGGAAGACACCGTGACCGGCTTACCCAAGGCTACGTTCGTGGCGCCGGAAATGGGTGAGACCATGTCGGGGAGATTTACGGTGGTCGTGCCACCGTAATTGGTGGAAACCCCGTACACCATGGCGGTGTTGCTCGGAGCTTGTCCGGTGACTTGAATGAGGTTGGACCCGGCCAGCAAGGGGATGTTGGTCATGCTCCACGTGGGACTAACCGTACTGGTACAGGTGCCCGTGACCCCGGAAACGGTGTTGGCCCAGCTGATTCCGTTAATTCCAAGCGCGGTGGAGGCGGTGCCGGTGAGAGTCAGGTAAGACGAGCTGGGTTGGGTTGAACCCGTGATGGCAAAGTTGCAGAGGCACTGGCCCACCTGGCCCAGCTTTTGGGAAAACAACCACGGAAGCAGTAGCGGATGCTGGTAGGCGAGTTCCCAGATATCATGGGTGCCGCTCGTATAGCGAGTGTAGATAACCGAACGGCCGAGAGCGCGCAATGCGGGGACGTCGATATCATCCGACTCGTTGATGGGAACGTTCGTATCGAGAACGCCGTGGAAGGCCCAGACGGGAATATTAGGCTCCGTGGAGTCTTCGCGTCCGTCGAAAAGGCCAAGCTCACCGGACATGGGAACAATGGCGGCAAAAGGATTGGCTCCGAGGTGATTACTTTGCGCCAGCAGATAGGGCAAATCGTAGGTGCCGAATCCGCCAAGGGAATCACCGGTGAGGTAAAGGCGGGTGGTATCGAAGGAGTTCGGATATTGGGTCTTGAAGATGGTGATCAGGTTCTGGATGTTCGAGGCGACCGTGTCGTTCGACCAGTTGGCGCCGACGGGTATTTGCGGCGCGATAAAGAAGCAAGGATAATTCGTCTGGTTGTCGGGGTTGGCAGTGGTGACCAAGGCCAGCGCGCCATGCCCGGTATTATTAGAGGCCGCCAGTTGAGCGTTGTTATCCGTGCCGCATTCTCCGGTACCATGGAGGAAGAGGATGGCGGCGTACTTGACGTTCGGATTGAAGTTCTTAGGCAGCATGTACCGAAAAGGGAGGCCGGTGCCGCTGACAAAAGAGGTCTTCCCAACCGCGTTAACCGACGTATTGCTCCAAAGGAAGTTGGTAAGCGGAGGATAGGTCGGACTGACCGTTTGCGCGCTCAAACTTGAAGCGGAAAGCAGGAAAAGGAATAGAAAACTTGAAAACCACGACATGACGCGGTTTCGAGGGCTGTTAGTGGACACGGTCCGATGTTTTGAAAATATTAAGGATTGCATAGTTGAGTTCAGTTCAATGGGATTAGGCCAAGGTTTTAGCAGCGTGCGTGCCTTCATGCCGAAAAGTTGTCGATTCAAGCGTGCTAGCTTCTCATTACGAACCACTTACATTATTATCGTCAAATGTGGCATTACGCCCCCGCAATCTTTTTGTCTCTATTCGCCACAGTTTAGTGTTTTAGAAAAGGACAAGTGTCAGTTATTCAAAGCTGTCTAATTGGCGCGGCGTCCAAAACACGGTTGAGTTTTAATCCGAAAGGCAAATTCCGTAAGGCCACAAGCCCATGGGGCGAGCCTCGACGTGCAAGGCTCGCAAAACCTCCGCTAAATCCTCTGATCGTCCTACGCTAACTCGGGTCGGCGAAGTTCGGCCACGAGCCTACGGCCCTCTTCCTCAAGATCTCCCGCCGAAATTTGCGATTTTATGCAAGAAGTTCGTACATTCTTAAATTCAAGCTAACGCTTTGTAGGTAAGCTTCTTATCGCGTAGAATCGCAACGCACAGAACGCCTGCGGGAGGGATCGAGCCCCGTTGGCTCCGCCACTCTTTTCAGAGATATTTCTGTGCTAGTAGGCGGGGAGGACCGGGGCTGGCTTCGGGCTCGGGCCAGGATCGGAACCACCTTCGCGCTGGCCTACGGCCCGTTCTTCAAACGGAAAGCCGGTCACCTCGCAGGCGTAGAGGTAGAACTCGGGCCACCAGTCATGTAGATCGGTATAACCGAGAGCCTTATAGTCAACGGGAGGCACGTTCTGGATCATGGGAAAATCGGAGGCCTCCTCGGCGGTCTTGAATTGGGTGACGTACCAGTCGCGGCCAATGCGGGCGTGCAGCACTTCGTCAGCCCAATCATAATCCTGGAAGGTGGCAGTGAGTGGGTCTTTTGCCGCCATCGACACTTCCCATTCGTAGCGCTTCCCCGTTTTCGGCATCAGTGACTTCTCGATGTTGTAGAGCACGCCATGCCGGGCCAGGGGCTGGTGGCGGGTGTTAAGGTCGTAGGAGAAATTAACACGGACACAGAGACGGGTCCAATCGATCCCCTTGGAGACAAAGCCGACCTCGCCCATGATGGCGTGCCGCGCTTCGTCCCAGAGCTGGCGCGTCATGTCGGCGTAGTAGTTCCACGGCTTGTCGGGCGTCTCGTAAAGGATGCTGGCCATCATTTCGGGCACGTCGATTTCGCGGAAACGCTTGAAAAGCAGAAGCAGAACCTTGGTGGTAGGCAGGATGTCAGGGTCATGCAGCAGTTCCTCGGCCACGAAGTAACTATTAAAAGGATCCTTGAACCGGGAATCGCGCTGAGGAACGGGATCGTAAACGAAGGGGGTTTTCGAGTAGAGCGGGCCCGGGGCCGGCGAGGGCCGCGGTTCCTGCCCGGATATTCCGCCCGCAGCCCGCAGATAGTTCCCGAATGTCGCGGCCCAGGCCGGAATTTTGTCCTCGAGACCACCATGCTGGACGAGCTTGTCGAGCGTGTCGTAGCCCCAGGCCATGATCTCCTCGAGGTCGGCGGCGAGAGGCTTGAGGATGCGGACGCTAGGCTGATCGACGAGGAGATTGGTCTGGGCAAGATGGACGCGAATGGCGTCGGCCAAGGCCGGGAAAGCCACCCGGTAGAGACCGGTCATCGTTTCCTCCAAGGAGGTCGCCGACAGGATCTCGTCAAAAAAGAGGGCGTAGGCCGGTTCCGGAACGGCGTCGAGCTCCAGAGGCGGCTCCCGCATTTCGCCGACGCGTCGGCGCAGCGCGGTGATGTTTTCGGCCAGGAGGTAAGCATGGTAGCTGAAAGCCATCTTGACCTCATAGATGGGCGTGGCGGCGATGCGGCTGATAAGGAGGAAGTAGGAGCGCCTCAAGGCGAAGTGGAAGCGTTTGAGGAAGACGACGTTCTCATCGACGCCCAGCCCGGGGCGGCAGGCGCCCGGAAAATCGCAGGCTCCGGCCAAGGGAATAATGTTGAGGTAGGAGGCAGGCGCGGAGGAAGATTGGGACATAAAAGTGATGGAGGGGCTCAGGCGGAGCGTTTCTGATGGGGAAGCGGAGGATGTGGCGAAACCATGGACGGGGGCATCATCAAGAGGCGCAAGAGGGAGGTAATCTTCTTTTCTACATCCTTCTTTTTGCTTCCGGCGTCAAGTTCTTTTAGGACGATTCCATCCCTGCGGTCGCCTAGGAAAAAGGGCACGAGAAAAAGATACCCATCCCGAACTGTTCTGCGTCCAGAATGGTTCTGCCACATCTACTTTTCGCGGTTTCGCAAAAAAATAAGCGAATCAGGCGAATGGGGCGTATGGGATACGGATATCTGGTCCGTTGCGGGAAGCAGGAAGGTGACCTAACGGAGGAAGGTTTCGGGTTGAGGCTTCGGAGTTCTCGGAGGAGGAAGTCAGCGCCGAGTCGGGGAATCGAAATGGGGGGAAGCTCGGAGTCAGGTTGATTCATGGATGGTATCTTAACGCATCCTGAAAAAAGGCGGTATCGCTAGATAGCCTAGATGGCTTCGAGGTCTTAAAAAAAATTCGTGTTGGCCGAAAAACGGTCCCGCTCACACCGTCGCAACGTGTGTAAATACTAGGGACTGCCCCCTTCACAATTAAATCCTGCTGCGTTAGGTAGAACAAATCCTGAAAATAACATTCGAGACCAATTTGATATCGGTTTAGTTCGGTAGCTAAGAGTGTGTTTATTAATGAGGTCAGCTCCACTTGCGAGCCACCATCGCTGATAATATTTACCGTATATTCTGCCGAGGAAATAGCAACGTGGTGCAACCAGCACTTGGCCTGCGTTGTCTATGTCTTGGAAAAAACCGGCATGGCCCTTCCTCTAGGAGGGATTGTGCCATTTGACAGCTTTCCGGAACGCGGAGGCCTCGGTCGAGCTTTTGTTCTGCATAATTCTATTTATTTGACGCCGCTCAGCGGGTTTTGAGTTACCGCGTCCCAAGCCAGCTTTTGCAGTACGAGGTTAAGCTCTTGGGAACGATGCTCCTTGGCTAATCCCGGCAGCAGCGGCAGACCCTCCGGGTTTCGGTGATAAATCACCGCGAAATGACAATAGGCCGACAGCGCCGCAATGACTGCTCTGGGATGACCGAGCTTATCGACGAACAAATCAGACTGCTGTTTGATCTCCGGTAGCTTGCCTTCGATTATCATGCGCCGTAATGCCGCCACGGCCTGGCCCACCGGCACGACATAAATAACTTGTTTGCCCAGTTTCTTGTTCTCCTCCTCTACAAATGCGTTCATCTTTGCGAAATAGGGTGCATAGAGCTTGTCGATTTGATCGGCCGTCGGAATGTTGAAATGGGACGTGTCATAATTGCCCTTCCTGGGATCATCCGGTGGTGGGGGTGCGTCCTCCCAATTGCGGAGTTGTTTCGCCTGGTCACCATAACTCCTCTCGCCAAAGCAATCCAGGCGGTCAAAGGGCAGCCAAAACTCTTGAAGCGTAATCTTCAGGTTCGGATTGTATTTCAAGCCGAGTGTCGCGAAATTATCGATTCCGTCATCGGGCGACAACATGGGCGACATGGTGAGCCACTCGACCTTTCCCGTCATTAACGCCGTCTTGGCCGGGTTCTTGTCGTCCGGCAGCATCCAATGTTGGATGACGCGTGAGCCGCCGATCATCGAAACGCCAATTTGTTCATGGCCCTTGATGTCCGTTTCCGCCTCAACTTGTGCCAGCCATCCGGGAAGCCAACTGGCATGGAAACTATGGCCGATCGTGAAAACCTTGAGCCCTTGTGCCGGTGACGGCGCCGGGGCGTCTGCCCCGCGAAGGGAAAGAGAAGCACTCGACAAGGACCACGCAAGGATGCCCGCGAGCAGGCAGGCTAGAAAACGCGGTTTTTGGATTTTGGGGTAGTAATTCATAACTTGTGCATCGATGATTTCGTAAGGTGTCCTAACTACCATTTGATGGGACCAAGGGTGGGCTAAAAAGGGGTAACACCGCGGGTTTTAATGAACCTCGATCAGGGCCTGATCACTCAACCAGGCTTCCGCGGCGTGCCGCCAGGCGGCATGAACGCTGCGTTGATCGGACTTCATCCTTGTTTCCAGTATGGCCTTTGCGCGGCTACTAATCCACTCAAAAGCCTGATGGCGTTACGTAGCGGGTTCTGTCCGACGGCTAGAGCATTTTCAAAAATAATGTAGCCGCTTTTCCGTGCCTTTTGGCCCGGAGGGCCAACGGATATTAGCCGGTGGTGAAATCACCGGTAACCCACCGCAAGGAAAGACCGCCCCGGATGGGGCGGCGGAAATGCGCGAACTTGAGAGGCAAATCCTCCACCGCCCCGCCGGGACGGATGATCGAGATGATGTGAACCGGTGGCTCGCGCCACCGACTAATATCCAACGGCCTTTCAGGCCGCGGCAGCATCATTCCCGGCTACAGAATTAGTGAAAATGCTCTAATTCTGCCTGTCCCTCAGCAAGACATTATGGACGGATTTATGCCTCTCGTGAGTTGGTTTATTTCCGACTGATCACGATAGTGCAGGTTTGGCCTGCGGCAATTCTTACGGGGTCCGGCACATGATCGATATGGATACGCACCGGAATCCGCTGAGCCAAACGCACCCAGGTAAAAATGGGACTTACATTAGATAGGCCCAATGGGTCGGAATCGCTATTGGTATCGGCGATGGCCCAGCTAAGGCTTTCGACGTGACCCGCGATTTCAGGCCCCCAACCCATCAGCTTAACATGGGCATAATCACCCACATGGATGCGCGGCAGCTTCGTTTCTTCAAAATAACCCACAATCCAAAATGAATCACTATCCACCAAGGTCATCTTGGTTTGGCCCGGCGTGGCGTAGTCGCCAATGCGCAAGGTCAAATTCGTGACGTAGCCGTTGACGGGCGAGCGGATGACCGTCCGATCCAGGTTAACTTTGGCCTGGTCTCGAGCCGCCAGTGCGGCTTGATAAGCCGCTTCCGCAACCTGAGAATTGCTCAGGAAACTGTTCCTCTCTTCGGTGGAAACGGCCTCCGCACCGATTTTCTGTCGTCGCTCCGAGTCTTGCAGCGCGATATCACGGTCATGCTCGCGGCTTTGAACGTTGGCTTCCGCTTGGGCGAGAGCCAGCCGAAAGTCCACGGGTTCGATCTCAAGAAGAATATCACCCTTTTTTACCTGCTGATTGTCAATCACCTTCAGGTCGATCACCTTTCCGGGTATTTCCGCTGCAATCGTCACCACCTCAACGCGCACCCGTCCATCGCGTGTCCAGGGCGAACGGAGATAGTGCCACCAAAGCGCCCAGCCGAGCAAAACCGCGACGAGGACGGCAACTCCCGTAATCAAGTACCGGCGTTGCGTCAACTCATCGACATTGGTCAAGAAGGGAATACGCATGGTTCAAGTTCCAACTAAAACATCAATCCGATCAGGGAAAGAATAATAACAAAAACAGATAAATCAAAAAGCGGGCGATGCCAGACCCAGCGTTGGATCGCATAACGGTCAAAGAGCATGCGCAGCGGAAAGAATATAAGCAACGCGACCAGCAGATAGCCGGCAAAAGGCGCAACAAAAACTCCGCAAATATTGATTTCCTTAATCATGGCTTCAGGTGATTTCCTTGAGTTTCAAAAGTCGCGGATGCTGGGCCAGATGAAAATCGATTTCCTCCAGCGTCCCCAAGACCCGGGCCCAATCACGCCGCTCCGGTTGTACCGGCCCGGGATCAAGATTAGAGACCTGTTCGATCCGGTCCTTCACTTCCGCCACGGCGCGTAGCGGTTGATGGAAAAAATGGCCAAAGGCATGAATGACCTTTTGCACTGCAGACTTGAGTTCTTCCGGAAGTCTTTCGCTCGCCAGCCAATGCCGGAGACGCAGGATTTCGTTGCCGAGCGTGAGCGCGCCCAAGCCCGCATCCAGCCATTCATCGGTTGGTGTGGCGGAGAGGTTTTGTGGATCGTTCAGGCGGATCACGCGGTCGTACATGCGGGTTTCCCAAGCGCAAAAGGCAGGAATGCGGCGGTCCAATGCCAGTTGCTCAAGTCCCAGCCGGATGCGATAGGTGACGTAGCGGCGCGCCGCCCGTGGATCGGGCGGAAAAATCAAGCGATAGGACAGCGTGCCAAACACAACGCCAACCAATATGGCTATCCCGGTATTCAAAGTATCGGCCAAATCATACGTCATCGGATTGAGCGGACGGATCATATTCACGAAGACGAAAGAAAAGCCACCGCCGGCGCCCGCAGTCGAAGGATTCGCCATCACCAAACCCAGGGGAAAGAGGATGAATCCGAGCGTGAAGGCCAGATACTCAAAATCCGAGCTCGCCGGAAGGATGAGATATTTGAAGATCAAACCTAAAAAAATGGCGACCAAGCCGGCCTTAAAGAAAGTCCAACCAATCCGGTCCGGGTGCGGTTGAGAGGAAAATAAACTCATTAAAACCGAAACGAAGACCAGGGCGGAAGGTCCGTGAGTCCAGGCGCTAGCAATCCAAAAGGCGCCGGTGGCGCTCACGGCCAAAAAAGCCCGCAGACCGTTGATCCAGGCGGCGCGGAGATCCCGGTGGAAATTTAAGACCAATTGCGGCCTATCCCCCTGGAAATCACGCAGGATGTTGTACCAGTCCTCCAGCGCCCCGCCGATGTGCGCCAAGAGATCATCCATGCGATCAATCACGAATCTTTGAGAGACGACGCCTTCCGGCGATGCGGTATCCTGCTCCGGCCGCAAAAGCCCAAGTTGCCGGCGCACGTCGCCGAGACCGTCCATTAATTCATCGATTTGCCCCCGCTCCAATTGCTGCGGCATTTCACGGAGAAAATCGAGGATGACCTCGTGGAAAACTTCCAGGGCCTCGTGTCTCGGCCAGCTGCGGCGGGCGAGATGCGCATCGAGGGAACGACGCGCGGAAATCGTGCTAAAAATATGCGCGAGCAAGCTTCGGGCGCGGTTGGCCTGGACGCGAAAGGCCCCCGATTCAGCCGCGGCAAATTCGATCTGCGTATCGAGCGCCACCAAATCAAAAATCAATTTTCGCCCGATTTTGAGCCGCGTTTCATTATCGCCCCGCCAGGGGAAACCCGCCCGGCGCGCAGCGTCCTGGAGGACAGCCAGCAATTGTTTTCGTGTTGCGGCCTCGGAACGATGAGGCGCGAAAATCGAAGTCACCAAAATAGAACAGGTGATGCCAACCAAAATCGCCGCGGCACGTGCCATGGCGATGAAGAAGACCTGGTCCGGAGCGTTAATGGCATCCGCGGCGATGAGGCCGGAGGAATAGGCGGCAAGCACGGTGGCGTAAGCGCGAAAGTTTGTGAGCGCATTGGAGGCGACGGTGCATCCCCCGATGAGCAGCGCCAGGCCCAGCACGAATAATTCCGGAGTCTGCGCAAAGAGCGCGATGAGCGTGGTGCCAAGAACGGCCCCGGCGATGGTGCCGAGAACAAGATAGAGGCTTTTCGATAGCGCCATGCCCGCCGTGGGTTGCGCGACGATCCAGACGGTCAGCCACGCCCAGTAGGGAACATCGAGTTGAATTGCATACGCCACGTAAAGCGCGAGCACCGAGGCCAGCCAGTTGCGCAAGGCAAAGCAGATCATCTCCCACGCACGAGGCGAGAGAGCCGCCCATTGCACCGATGCGCTCAACGAAGCCGTGTTCATGCGGAGTTTCCAACAAACTGCCACGACGAGTGTATCCCTGTCACGCTGCTTGGCCAAATCTAACATAGGCCCGGTCTCCGCGCTCTATCTTGATCAAACCGAGCCTCTTTTAGCCCCCTCTACTTCATCCACGCTTCGGACCTGACCTCATTGGGCATAACCCAAACGCTTCAATGCCTCCTGCGCATCGTTCTGACCCTGAGCTGCTGCTTTCTTGTACCATTCCACGGCGATGGTCGCGTCTTGGTTCGCGCCCTGCCCTTTTTCAAAAATCAGGCCGACGGCGTATTGCGCATCGGCATCGCCTTGATTGGCGGCCTTTTCAAACCAGCGCCGGGCTTCGGCGTAATCCTGCGGCGCACCCTGCCCGTTGTAGTACATGCTGCCCATAACGGCCTGGGCGCTGGGAACGCCCTGCTCGGCGGCTTTCTGGTACCAGGCGAAAGCTTGCCCATAATCCTTCGCCACACCTTGCCCCTTGTAGTACATGCCACCTAAAATCATTTCCGCTCCAAGGTTCCCTTTTTGGGCGGCCTTTTGAAACCAACCGAATGCTTGCCCAAAATCCTGAGTCACCCCCTGCCCCTGATAGTACATATTACCCAAAGCGGAAGCCGCCATTCCATCGCCATGATCGCCCGCCATTCCCAGCCAATGCAAAGCCTCTTTGAAATCCTGCGGCACACCCTTGCCCGCAAGATATAAAAGACCCAGCTCACGAGCGGCCTCGACATCGCCACCTTTCGCCTTGAGTCGATATCCGGCCGCGGCCTCGTTATCTGTAGCCACCCGGGCGGACGCATCGGTTCCGGCGATACTCCGATTCGCCGTGATGACCGCATCGCGCCATTTCCTGATTTCCGATCTTGTCCACGTTATGTCCGTCTCGTCCTGAAAAATGGAAGAGGAGTACAGGTAAAAGACACGTTTGTGAACGTGGACAAGCGCGGTAGTCATCATCCTCACGAGATTATCGCTCGTGCCATTACCCGCGCCATAGGTCGCTTTAAGAAACATCGCCATGCAGATGGAATCGGAGGTCTCATCGAATACACCCAGTTGGGCCGTGTCGCCGAATTTCAGGTTGCCGGCCTTTTCTCTAATCTTTGCCAGCTTCTGCGACACCGCCTCTGCGGTTTGAGTGCTTAGTTCGCCCAGTTGGTCGTCGCCCACGAATTTCTTGAGAGCCTGCTTGATATCGTTGAACTCCTGGTCGCTATAATCCTTATTCTTTAACGACACCCTCACCTGGACATCGAAAAAACGCGAGAAGGAGGGATCACGGCCGGCGGATACTTTGGCCAGGTCATTCTCATCGCAGTAGAAGGCCAGTTCCTGATTGGTCGTGGGTATGTGCGCAAGCGCAATGACATCCACACCCCTGACCTTCCCGTCGCATCGAAAGTAACCGTCCGGCGCCGGTACCACGACAGAAGCATCGCCCAACGAGAAATTCGTCGAGTCCGCTTTTGCGAGCGAAATGCAGGAAGCCAGGAAAATAAGAAAAAGCGTTTTCACTTGAGGAAAGGTGCCCAGGCTCTCTCAAGCAGGCGCTCCAACGTTCAATCAACCGCCCCAACGGGACGAGGAAAGAGGGTCACGTTAGTCGCCGGACTTTAAGTTGTCCTGAGCGGTCGAAACCAAGCCCTGCCATATTTCCACGACAGGAAGGAATTACAAGGTTGCGATCCCTATCTTCCTTGAAACATTCCAAACCACGTAGCAGATCACAGCGAAAAAATGGCAGGTGGCGCCAGCGATGATCCATGTATGCTGCAATCAAACTGTAGCCATTCCTAGCTTGCGCCTGCAGATTCCAGGTCAACTAGCCGCGCAAAAAAGCCGATACGGGAGCGCCTTTCATATTTACCCGCGAGCGGAGACAAGTTAAGGTGGGTCTTGACCCAAAAGCGTGTGGTTCCAGAGAGCGTCGCGATAGGGTGCACCCTGAAATAATACGTCCGAGATAAAGCCGTTGCCGGTTCAAAAGGGCGTGCGCGCCCGGATGTCGG
>Ga0206804_10065_pt1 | contig 31046 bp, 22 predicted proteins | sample Alteio_BWOrgCont_62_FD_152888 | JGI IMG/M metagenome (GOLD analysis project Ga0206804, IMG submission 152888) | Enriched cells from forest soil in Barre Woods Harvard Forest LTER site, Petersham, Massachusetts, United States -... | ecosystem: Environmental > Terrestrial > Soil > Temperate forest >... | reverse complement strand
AGAGGGGTTGTTGAGGGGATAGAGTTTCGCCGTCTTCAACATCGCAATGGCCGCCTGCACATCGCCGTGTGGAGGAATGGCGCGGACCAGCAACAAAACATGATTGGTGGTCGGCGTCCCGGTGAAGTAGCCGGCGGGAACCTTCCCCTTGTAGCCCGGAGGCAGGATAAGGTGCTTGCCGCCTTTGCCGGCATCCGGTCCGGGAAGGCCCATGTCCATGACGTATCGCTGGTTCAGGTCGTTGACGACGCACATGAGCGCGCCCGGCGGCAGTTCAACCACCATAGGGCCATTCGTCAGATCGATGTTGGCCCCTTCGTACGGCGTGTCAGAGTTAGGAGTGAAGACGAGTTGTTTTGGACTGCCTTCGAGGATCAGGAACTGATTGTTCGTCGTGAGACCCGCGGCGGCGTTCCCCTTCCACGTCGCAACAATGGAGACGGTGGGATAGAAGAACTTGTAGGCCGTGATGGCGGTGTTGAGGTCGGCGTCGTCGTAGGCCTTTGAAGCCGCATCGCCCGACGGAAAGCTGCGCTCGAAAGCGTAGGGTCTCTCCGGCGTAGAGGAAGCGGCAGGTTGTTTCGGCTGTTCGCAACCGGGGAGGAAAGCAACAGCAGATAAGGTCGCGGCAAAGAACGAAACCGTTCTCGACTTCTTCATCAGGAAACTCCCTCCTGAATCGGGCAATCGTGTTCGACCGCGATGCTAGACAAAGTCGCGCCATGAAATACCTGACAAAAAGAACAGTCCCGTATGTCGGGCCACCCGGTGCCCCATCCGTACCGGCAGCAACATCGCTGGGACGGGTGGATCGAACGACGCACGACCCCGGCACACCCACCCGATGCGAAAATCCACCCATGCGCATCGACCTCAAATCCGCGCTCTCTTCTCTACCCCTCCCCGCAACCACCACTTGGCCTGAGGGCGTCTGGGACAAGACCGTCTTCTCTCACGGCACCAAGTCCGTCCTCGTCTTCACACCGCGAAAGCCCTCGGCATTCACCTCGGCGAGTAACTCCAACAAAACTCATCGCGTAATAGAAGCGTAATAAGGTCACCCACTGTGCCAAACAGCACATCTCGTTCGTTATAAAGGCGTATACCTAGAGATGACTGGCAGCACTCGGAGATTCGTCTGCGACCACGTGGAGGTCTCCAATGGCACTCGCTCGCGTTTTGGTGGTTGACGATGATGAAGCAGTCCGCGTCAGTCTTTGCACCATTCTCGAAAAGCATGGCTTCGACGTCACCTGTGCGGCCGACGTCAGCGGGGCGCTAAAGCTCATCAGCTCGCAGAAATACGACGTCCTGTTGACCGATTTGCATATGCCTGGCGCCGGCGACGGACTGACCGTCGTGAGTGCCATACGCCACGCGAATCCCGAAGCGGTCACCCTGCTCTTGAGTTCATTTCCCGAAATGTCCGCCGCCGCGAACGCGATTTTGATGCAAACCGACGAGATCCTCGTCAAACCGATGAACATCCCCGACCTCATCAGCGCGATTACGCAACGCCTCGCCAGGGGGCCGCTTCACAAGCGCAACATCGAAACCCTGGCCACAATTCTCGAACGTACGACCGAGGCCGGCATAGCTGATTGGTATGAACTGGTAGAGAAGGAGGACACCTTGATGGCGATTCCTCTCAGCCGCGAGGCACGCTGCAAGCATCTGCCTCAGCTCTTCTCCGACCTTGCAGTGCGTCTGCAAACCTTCAAGCCACTCGGCACCAAAGAACTGAAGTCCAGATCAGCCTCGGACCATGGAACGGCGCGTCGCCAACAGGGTTACACCGCCGCGATGATGGTGGAAGAGAGCCGCATTCTTCAGGTGACCATCTTCCATACACTCCAGAAAAACTTAGGCACAATCGACTTCAGCGTGCTGCTTCTCGGTGTCATGACGATCGCAGATGAGGTAGATTCGCAGTTGAGTCAATCGATGAAGAGCTACCTCGCGGAATCCATTCAAGATACGTTGCCCGCGTGAGCATTCACCTCGGCGAGTAAGCATGTCAGACGATCTCACCCTCAATCTTTGGAAGAAGAACCTTGGTTCTGTGCCTGAGACTGTATGGGATCGCACCGACCTTACATCTTTGATTCTGGCCGATAACGGCCTGACAGAAGTCTCGGAACGGCTAGGTGAACTGATCAGCCTTCGTATGCTCGATCTCGGCCACAACCAACTCACTCACGTCCCCGAGAGCCTTGGCAATATCACGGGACTGAGCGACTTCCTCTACCTCCACGATAACCGCCTCACCGACCTCCCCCATTCCATCGCCAGACTGCGAAAGCTACGCTATCTCAACGCGGGCGAGAACCAATTACAAAGCTTCCCCGAGCCGCTCTGCGAACTTTCCAGCCTCGTCGAGCTACGCCTCACGCAGAACAGCATCTCCTCTCTGCCGGACTGCATCGTCCACCTGAAAAATCTGCGAGAGCTTCACCTTAGAAACAACCAGCTCACAACCCTGCCTCACTCAATCGCAGATCTCGCGGAGCTTCGTCACATCGATCTCCGCGGTAATCCGCTCGAGTCCCTGCCCGCCTGCATCGCTGATATGCCGAAACTGGAGAAGTTGGACCTGCGCTGGGTCCACTCCTTACCCTCCCAACCCTGGTTCTCCACGCTCGAGGTTCGCGGTTGTTTGGTCTATCGCTAGCGTTGCCTCTACCCAAAATGAAAGCCCTCGGCACTCACCTCGGCGAGTAAATGCTTCACTCTACCCATGAGTGTTTCGCGACAGCTTCGAACTACATCGGTCGAGCCCAGGCCAGTTCAACGATCCTCTGGATCATGTCCGTATACGAGTAGCCGGCCTTCTTGGCTGCCATGGAGAATTCGGCGGTGCTCGCGAGCCACGGGTTGGGGTTCGCTTCGATGACGTACACTTCGCCTTTCTTGTTCAGGCGCATATCAATGCGCCCATAGTCGCGCAGCTTGAGAGCGCGATAGGCGGCGAGCGCGGTGTCCTGAAGTTGTTGCGTGGTCTCCTCGTCGAGGTTGTCGACCGGCGCAGATTTCGTCACCTTGTAGGCCTCGGTCTCGTGATCGAACTTCACGTCCTGGCCGGCGATTCGCGGGGTCCCTTTGGGAAGTTTGGAGAGGTCGAGTTCTATAAGCGGAAGCACCTCGGGGTCATCGTTGCCCAGAATGGCCGCGTAGATTTCCCGGCCTTCGATGTACTCCTCAATTAGCGCTGGACTGTCGAACTCCTCATGGATGTAGTGGATGCGCTCCATCAGCTCTTTCACACTATCGACTACGGAACCATTGTCGATGCCGATGGATCCGTCTTCGGAGACAGGCTTCACGATCAGCGGAAACTCAATATCGTGCGAGTGATCGGTGCGGCCTTTATACGAGGTCGCAAAGTCCGGCGTCTTTATCTTGTGAAAGTCGAAGATCTTTTTCGCGAGCGACTTGTCCTGCGCAAGATAAAGCCCCTGTGGACCACCACCGGTGTAAGGAAGCTGCAGCAGCTCCAAATAGGCGGCGATGTTCTTATCCATCGTGTCGTGCCCGGCATACGATTCTGTGAGGTTGAAGATGAGGTCCGCACCACACCTTGCGAGCGCAAGCAGCGACTGGTTCTTGCCGTCGAGAAGGTGATACGTAGGCTCGTGCCCCAGCTCTGTCAGGGACTTGAAGATCTCTTCGCGGTCGTACAACGGATGTTTCTTCTTCGTCCGGCGTTTGCCATTCTTGCCGCGCGGCGCCTTCACCGGTTCCGGCTCTGGTTCCGGCGGCCCATCTTCCCAGCATTCGTGCAATATCGTTATTTTCAGGTTCGCCATGATGCCTCTGCCCTTCTCCCGTATCGCCACATCTGCCGCAACCGCAGATGAGAATCACCAACTCAAGGCGAAATGAACTTCCCCCGAGTGATGTAGTTCATCGCCAGTGCGGTCGCGTAAACAGTGAGTTCGGTTAAATGTTCTCTTTCACATTTCATGTCCGCACGCAGACCGAGATCGCTGACCTTTGCTTCGATCGCTTCCACTAGCTTCTTTACCAGCGGACGTTGAACACCGGTCCAATAATTCACCTTGTCAATCAGAACCTTGCGATTCTCCCGAAGAAGGTCGACAGCAGGACGAATACCTTTCCTGCGGTGCTTCGATACGTTGAAGATATCGCTCAGATCGGTATCGAGCGGAAGCTCCCCGGGGCTGAGCTGCTGATCCAGCGCATGCTGATAGAACTCGCCCACCGTCACATCCATTTCATCGACCGTAATATCGGTATCACCGTGTGCGACCACAGGGTCCACGTCGCCGAGCTTGCGCCCAATACGATCCATGTACAGCAGCTTCTTCATCGCGCCCCAACCTTTGTAGCGCTTCCGCCAGTTGGAACGTGGTGTCATCCATACCGCGAACGTCTCAGCGAAGTCTTCATCGGGATGCTTTTGCGCGTACCAGCCCTCCATATGCCGCACGAACTGACGCGAGAACGGAACTGGTTTGTAGCTGTCCCGGTAAGGCCGGCGGAACGGCCCGAAGAGGTTGTGCCATTCTTCCGTCTTATAGAGCACGTAGGCGTAATTGAAAGCGTGGCCGGCCTCGTGGCGCATGTACATCATGATCTGCCGCGCGTCTTCAATGTCGTTCATCGCGGATTCAAGGCGCTGCAGCTTCGGATCGGCCAGGTAGAACGGGATTCCAATGACGGGCTCCATGTTCGGGCAGCCCCACTCATCGGTGAGATAGCACTTGGGGCGGAACCTCTTGAGTCCCTTGGCGTCCAGTTCCTTGTAGAGTTGGTGAACGAAGCGTTCCAGCGGAGAGCCTTCCAGCTTCAGGCCTAGTTGCTGAATCGGCTTGGAGAGAATCTCCTGGACCTCTGCCGGCGCTTTTTCGAAGTTGGCCACAGATGGTCGAAGCGTAGCACAAGCAAGGCGGAGTGCGACTGGACGCTAGTCCCCTTCTCGATACCCCATCCTCGCAACGTGACGGGTTGTACACCCGCTGCTGATTCCATCAGTGCGCAATCGCCAGCACACTAATCAACCCCCGGCTTAGCACCGGCAAGCGTGGACGTCATGAGTGTGCTTCTTCAGAATCTGACGACGGCCTAACCCGATGCGAAAATCCCAACATGCGCATCGACCTCAAATCTGCTCTCTCACATCTGCCTCTGCCGGCAACCGCTGCCTGGCCTGAGGGCGTCTGGGACAAGACCGTCTTCGAGCACAGCACGATGTCCGTCATCGTCTTCACACCTCGAGCCCGCGACTACCAGACCAGCCACACACAGGACGAGCTCTACATCATCATGAAAGGCTCCGGCACTCTCCGCATCGAAGATACCCGCTTCCCCTTCGTCGAAGGCGACGTCCTCTTCGTTCCCGCCGGTAAACACCATCGCTTCGTCGAGTTCTCCCCGGACCTCATCACCTGGGCCATCTTCTGGGGGCCACCGGGCGGCGAATAATTCCCAGCGGCCCTCATCCACCAGCGATGACCACGAAGCGATACAAGTGAACCGCAGAGTCACGGCTGTCATCCTATCGAGCAGGAGAGCTCTGTGCCCGCATCTCGCGTCGTCGTCGTTGGTGGTGGATTCGGTGGTCTCAATGCTGTGCGTGGGCTCAGCGGCGCGCCCGTTCAGGTGACACTCATCGACAAACGAAACTGTCACCTGTTCCGCCCTATGCTCTATCAGGTTGCCTCCGGTCTGCTTTCGCCGGACGACATTGCCGTGCCTCTGCGCTGTGTCCTCAGCAAGCAGCGCAACGCCGAGGTGCTGATGGACGATGTCGTCGGCGTTGACACAGCGAATCGCCTGGTTCGTCTGACCAATCGCGACATTCCGTACGACTTTCTGATTCTCTCCACGGGAATCCACTACAACTACTTTGGTCACGACGAATGGCGCAAGATTGCGACGCCGCTCGAGTCACTCGAAGAAGCAGACGTCATCCGCACGAAGGTGCTGGCGGCGCTCGAGCAGGCCGAGAACCTTGCCGCATCCGGTAATGCATCTGCTGACGAAGTCCGGCGGCAGCTGACGTTTGTCTTGGTGGGCGGCGGCACCGTGGGCGTGGAAATGGCCGGAACCTTGGCTGAGATGTTTCACATGGCGCTCAAGCGAGACTACCGTCACATCGATCTGACCTCAGCGCGAATTCTCTTGTATGAAGCTCAGCCACGTTTGCTTGCGACGTACCCCGAGAACCTATCTCTGCACGCGCAGCAGCACTTGGCAAAGCTTGGCGTTGAGCTCCATACAAATACTCGTGTCACCGCGATTGACAGCTCCGGAATTGTCGCTGGTGGACAGACCATCCCCACAGCCACAGTCATCTGGGGAGCCGGCGTGATCGCCTCTCCCGCGGCCCAATGGCTCGGCGTCGCAAGCGATCCCTCGGGAAGAATCAATGTGAACCCCGATCTATCCGTGCCGGGTCATCCGGAGATCTTCGCCATCGGAGACACCGCGCATGTCGTTGCGCCTTCCCGCAATCTCATCGGCATACGATCACGCGAGCCCATGATCCTTCCGGGCGTTGCCCAGCCCGCCATTCAGGAAGGAGAATACGTCGCGCGGCTGATCCGCAGTCGCGTAACGAATCGTCCGGCGCCAGCGCCCTTCTGGTATTGGGACAAGGGCGATCTCGCCATCGTCGGCCGCACCTACGCTGTTGCAGATTTGCGTTTTGTGCGCTTCGCCGGATTCCCCGCGTGGTTCACCTGGGTCGCCGTGCACATCTATTTTCTGATCGGGTTTGCCAATCGAATATTTGTGCTGCTCCAGTGGGCTGTTGCCTTTGTGACAAAACGGCGGCGCGGACAGATTCTTGATCAATGAAAGGAGACACCATGAAAATCGTAGTATTAGGCGGCACCGGACTCATTGGAAGCAAAGTCGTTCACACCCTTCAAGACCAGGGTCATGACGTTCTTGCAGCCTCCGCCGGCACCGTTGACGTACTCACCGGCAAAGGTCTGACCGAGGCTCTACGCGGCGCCCAGGTAGTCATCGATCTCACAAACTCACCCTCATTCGAAGACACCGCGGTGATGAACTTCTTTCAGGCCTCCGCTCGCAATCTCTTCCCCGCCGAAACGGCCGCTGGGGTCAAGCATCACGTTGCACTCTCCATCGTCGGCGCAGACCGCATGGTGAACATCGGTTATATGCGCGCCAAGGTCGCGCAGGAAAATGCAATCAAAGCTTCTGGGATTCCCTACACCATCGTGCGCTCAGCGCAGTTCTTCGAGTTCGTCGGCCCACTCGTCGACAGCTCCACTTCAGGCAAGACCGTTCGCATCTCCAACGTGCTCATGCAGCCCATCGCAGCCGAGGACATCGCAGCAGCAGTCGCGAAGGTCGCTCTCCAGCCGCCCAAGAACGGCTACATCAATGTGGCCGGCCCGGACCGTCTGACGCAAGATGAGTTGGCAAGAGAGTTTCTCAAATCGAAAAACGATCCGCGCCAGGTTATAACCGATCCGACTCTTGGCTACTACGGAGGTCAGATCCCCGAAAATGCACTCGTCCCCGATCACGCAGATCTATTGGGATCAATCCATTTCACCGATTGGCTGGCTCGCTCCCAACCAGCAGCTCAAGCCCACTAAAACGGCGCACCTTTGCACGCACGGATGCGAACCTGAAACTAAGCGCTCCGTTCAGACAAATGAATAATCGCCTCGGCGCGTATACAGTCTGGGATACTATTCCTGACTCTCCGCGAGGTTCCGTAATGCTGAAGCGCGTAGTGGCAATGAGTTTGCTGCTGGCCGGAAGTGCATGGGCACAAAGTCCTCCGTCCAAGGCGCTGCCGAAATTTCAGGCCGCGGATGTGCATCCTGCTCCCTACCGGAGCTTCCCATTTGCAAACGGAGGCGTGCTGCGCGGCGACCGGTACGTGTGGCATCAGGCAACCATCGTGGACCTCGTCGCGGCCGCCTATGGCGTCAACAGTGAGATGGTGCAGGGAGGGCCATCGTGGCTCGAGCGCGACCGCTTCGAAGTTATAGGATTGGCCGACCCTAAGACGTCGAAAGAAGATCTGAAATTGATGCTGCAGTCCTTGCTCGCGGAGCGGTTCGCACTCGTGGTTCACGAAGGCGAGAAACCAATGCCCGCGTATGTGCTCACCGTCGGCAAGGACGGCAAGCCGAAGTTGGATGACTCGTCCGGCGGCGCCGAGGATTGCCTTCCCGTCGACCCTCCGCAAGGAGCGAAGGATCCGCCGATCGATGTGAAGTGCCACAACCAGACCATGCCGGACTTTGCATCCACGCTGCATAGCATGGCTGGTGGCTATCTCAACAAACCCGTCGTCGACAAGACAGGCCTGAAGGGAACCTATGACATTGAGATCAAGTGGCACGGCAAAGGCGTGTACGACCGGCTCGGACCCACAGACGGAATCTCGATCTTCGACGCAGTCGACAAGCAGTTGGGCCTGAAGTTGACGCTCGAAACCTCGCCGCAGCAGGTATTGATCGTCGACAGCGCAAACCGTCTGCCGACCGCAAATTCTCCGGATGTTGCAAAGCTCCTCCCGCCATTGCCCCCCGCGGTCTTTGAAGTGGCCACGGTGAAGCCCAGTGCGCCGGACACACGCGGCTTCGCGCGCATCAACGGTAACGAGGTGAACGCGCGCGGCGTTCCCCTGAAATTCCTCGTGACCTTCGCCTGGGACCTGAACCCCAATAGCAACGACGACATTGTCGGCGCGCCATCATGGTTCGACAACGACCAGTTCGACATTCTTGCGAAGGTCTCATCCGATTCCCCCGCGAACGCCGGGCCGCAGACACCCTCAATCGACATCGAAGACCTGCGCGCAATGCTGAAGCAACTCTTGATCGAGCGCTTCCAGATGAAAGTCCGCACCGAGGACAGACCCATTCCCGCCTACACCCTCTACTCGGTCAAACCAAAGATGAAGACCGCAGACCCCACAGAGCGCACGAAATGTTTCGAAGGTCCCGGCTCGGACGGCAAAGATCCCCGCAAGGTCACGCCGATCCTGAACCGTCTCGTGACGTGCCAGAACATGACCTCGGCGGAGATCGCCGAAGAGCTGCAACACCAGGCCGGCGGCTACATATACGGTCCAGTGCTCGACAAATCAGGACTCGACGGAGCCTACGACTTTACGCTCAGCTTCAGCTCCGCGGATAGAACCAATGGACTTCCACCGCCGACATCGACGAACTCCGAATCCGACGCCAGCGACCCCAGCAGCGCTCTGACGCTCTATGACGCAGTGAACAGGCAACTAGGCCTGAAGCTGGTCAAGGAAAAGAGACCGATGCCCGTACTGGTGATCGACTCAATCCAGGAAAAGCCTACCGAGTAAACAACCCGCTACCGACGCACCTATAGCCGATACCCATTCATTGCCGCACGTTCGCGAGTACTATGGATTCGCCATGCGCACCCCTGTCCTGAAGTTCTCTCTTCTAATCGCATGCGCTGCGATGGTTTCGCCCTGCACAGCGCAGCAATCCTCGCATCCAGACGCTCTCGCTCTGCTCCAGAAGGCCGCGCAAAACTACGCGCAGACGCCAAAATCCCTCCATCTCGAATCAACCGATATTCAAAGCAACTGGAATCGGTATCAGCACAGCACATTCACAACAGAGCAATCCATCCTGTCCGCGCCCAACGGCGCCTACCGCATCACCACCATGTCCGGTATGGGATCCAGCCTGAGAATCTCCGACGGCAAAACCGTTCACGCACTGCAGATCGAATCCAACGTTTACGTCGAGCATCCCGCCACTGGATCCGACGCTCCCAAGACACCGGACTTCTTCGACGGGGTCGATTCTCCAAAGCAGATCATCTCGTATCTACACACCACGGTTTCGCAATTCCGAAGCGCCCACTACATCGGCGAAGAAACACTCACTCTCAAATCACATCGCTTCCCCTGCTACATCATCCGCGTCGGCAAAAAGGACGTGAAGTCCAGCAACACTAAGTACCCCCAGTACTACTCCACCTATACTTTCTGGATCGATAAGCAATCCTTCGTCTTTCGCAAGATCGTCGATATCCAACACAGCGCGTTTATGCAGGGTCCCGACGTCCACGTTCCATTCGACGGCCGTACCGAAACCACCTATCCCGTTGTCGACTTCGCCCCGCGCATTGACCCTGCCTCCTTCACCTTCACACCCCCGCCCGGAGCCCGCCTCGTCCCTGCGCTCACGCAAACGTCGTCCGGCGGGCCAAAAACCATCCTCATCGGCAAGCCCGCCCCTGACGTCACCCTCATCTCCACCAACCAACTCACTCGGCTATCGGCAACTTCCAGATATCCGCACAGTACTGTCGTATCGTGCGATCCGACGAAAACTTCCCTGAACGCGCCGTGTTGAGCAGCGACATCCGACTCCACCGCGGGATATCTACAAAGGCCGCACCGGCTTCCGCCTGCGCCTGGGTGTAGGCGTCGAAGTCGGCGAGCACACAGTAGTTATCAACATTCAGCAGGTCGTTGACGAGCGGCGCTAACGTGGTCCGGTCTCCATTGGTAAACCGTCCGTCACGAAGGCCGTCCAGAACCTCGCGCAGCAGCGGGCTGCGCTCGTAGTAGCTGCGTGGGCTGTAGCCGCCCTGTTTGAGAGCCGCAATCTGCGCCGCGGTGAGTCCGAACAGAAAGAAGTTCTCTTCGCCCGCCTCCTGCCGAATCTCAATGTTCGCTCCATCGAGCGTGCCGATGGTGACCGACCCATTCATCATGAACTTCATGCAGCCCGTACCGCTGGCCTCATAACCAGCTGTCGAGATCTGCTCCGAAAGATCAGCGGCCGGATAAATGCGCTGCCCAAGCGTAACCGAGTAATTCGGCAGAAACGCCACCTTCAGCAGACCGGCAACCTGGGGATCGTTGTTGATCACATCCGCGGCCGTGCAGATGAGCTTGATCATCAGCTTCGCCATTACATAGCTGGGCGCCGCCTTTCCACCAAACAAGAACGTACGAGGCGTCGGGTTCTTCACGATACCGTTCTTGATCTGGCAATACAGCGAGAGCATGTGGAGCGCACTTAGGTGCTGCCTCTTGTACTCGTGGATCCGCTTCACCTGGACATCAAACATCGAGCGCTCATCGACGGAAATGCCCATCGTCTCTTTGATGTACGCCGCGAGCCGTCTCTTGGCAGCCTCCTGCGTCGTGCGCCACCGCTGCAGGAAGTTCGCATCCTTGGCGAAGGGTTCGAGCGCGCGCAGCTGATACAGATCCTTATGCCACTTCGTGCCCACCGCCTCGTTGATCAGCCCGGTAAGCTCGGGATTCGACAGCATCAGCCAGCGCCGCGGCGTCACACCGTTGGTCTTGTTGCTGAAGCGCTCCGGAAACGCCTCATAGTAATCACGCAACGTGACCGTCTCGAGAAGATGTGTATGCAGCTCCGCTACCCCGTTCACAGCCTTCGAGCCCACGACCGCGAGGTGCGCCATCTGCACGTTCCGCTCACCCTCCTCACCAATGATGCTCATTCGTCGCATGCGTGCATCATCATTCGGGAAGCGCTTTCGCATCGCATCCAGAAACCGCTCGTTGATCTCGTAAATAATCTCAAGATGCCGCGGCAGTAAATCGCCGAACATATCAAGCGGCCACCGCTCCAGCGCCTCGGGTAGCAGCGTGTGATTGGTGTACCCAAACGTCTCCTGCGTATTCCTCCAGGCGTCGTCCCATCCCATCGCGTGCTCATCCATCAGCAACCGCATCAGCTCCGCGATGCCGATCGACGGATGCGTATCGTTCAACTGCGCCGTCCACTTCTTCGAAAACTCAATGAGTGGCTTACCCATCGAGAGATGCACCTGGATCATGTTCTGCAGTGAGCACGACGTGAAGAAGAACTGCTGCATCAGACGCAGCCGTTTGCCCTCGATCTTTTCGTCCGGCGGATAAAGAACCTTGCTGATCGTCTCCCATTCGATCTTGTCGTGCACCGCGCCCGCATAATCACCCGTGTTGAAGACACTGAGATCGAACTCATCGACCGCCTCCGACTTCCACAGCCGCAACCGATTGACCGTCCGCGTCTCGTAGCCAGGAATCGGCGTGTCGTACGCGATGCCTCTTACCCTCTGTCCGGGCACCCAGCGATGCCTCAGCGCGCCATGATCGTCCGTATACGTTTCAGTGCGGCCGAAGAAGCCAACCTCTGCCGGCCGCATCGAGGCGATCTCCCACGGATTACCGAATTGCAACCAGTTGTCGGATTTCTCCACCTGCCATCCATCGACGATCTCCTGGCGAAAGATGCCGAACTCGTAGCGCAGACCATAGCCGATGACCGCCACACCAAGCGTCGAAAGCGAATCCATAAAGCACGCGGCCAGCCTGCCCAACCCACCGTTTCCAAGCCCAGGCTCCGGCTCTTGTTCAGCAATTGACTCAAGATTTAGCCCGAGCGAACGCATTGCCTGCTCCGTCTCCGACGTCAGGTTAATATTCAGAAGATCATTCTCAAGGTGAGGTCCCAGCAGGTATTCCGCGCTCAGGAACGCCAGGATCCGGGTATCGCCCTTGCGGTAGTGTTCGAGTGTCTCGAGCCACTGGTCCATAAGTCGATCGCGCACAACTGCCGCCAGACCGTGATACTTCTCCAGCATCGTGGAACTTTCCACCGGTCGACCAACTCTATCGACCATGTGGTTCCTGAACGACACCGCGATCTCATCGGGCGACGTGCCCGCCCGGTTCTCGTTGCTTACGGTGGCCGTCTGCTGCTGATCCTTGAGGGGCATTGCTTGCCTCCGGAGACGCTCTGGTTATCACCCGCTCCTTCTACGGTAATAACGAAGTGCCACGCGTGTCTCACCGGTCGCCTGCAAATTTTCGATAACCGTCCTGGAGAACGCCCTCATCGCGTCGCGAACGATTACTTCACCGCTGCTCCCGGCTCCGTCGCGCAGCCAATGTCTTTCAGCATCTCGCTTTCCCCATCAATTTGCCCGCGATTCCTCCAGGCCTTCACGATGTCGTGTTTCTGACTCATGAGCAGATGCCACGACAGCGGCGCACTTTCGCTCTCCGGATAGTGGAAGTACACCGGTATGATCCGGCTTGCCACCGCCGGATCACCCAGCCCCAGCGCCTCCGTCACGGCGTTCAGCTCAACATCTGTCCTCGTCTGCTGCGAACTCGTTCGCACTGAGAGCAGCGTCCCGATCGGCGCCACCATCTGCCGCTGCCAGCTCCAAACGCCGCCCTCTGCTTTCTCCTTCGACCGCGAATCGATGATCACCAGGTACACCTTCCGCCCCTGCAGATCCTTGCCGGCATTCATCAACCACTGCAACGCACTTAGTATTCCGGAATTGTCGTAGTACCCTCCGTCGCCAATGTGCACCTGTCCATACTTGCGGTCCGTGTCCGGTCTGCTCATCGGCGATACAAACGGAAACGTTGCAGAGAGCCGTGCCGCGGTGCTCACGTTGATGTCTTCTTTGTCGAACGCGCGAAAGAACTGCAGCGTGCCCTCCTGGGCGTCCGTCGGGCTCGCGAAGAGATCCGTCGTCCCCGCGATGAACCGGTTTCCGGTCTCGGACACGGTTCCGTTGAAAATCACGGCAGGCCGGCTCCCGCGCGCGACGTCTGCGGCCCATTCGCTCAACAGGGGCCGTCCCGAAATCGTCGTCCAATGCCTCACCCACTCGCGTTCCAGCGCCAGGCCCCGGTCGATACGCTCCGACGACTCACTAAGCAGCGGCAACAGGTTCGGACCCGGCACCGTGCGCATCAGGTCCGGATACACCAAACCCCAACCCACCGCGCCAAGATCCGTCTCCTCGGATTCCTTGAAGATCGCCCTTCGCTTATTCGGATCGATCTTCCCGTCCTGGTCATACCATCCCGCAAAGTACATCGCCCCTTCGCTGCCGCCGGAAACCGAACTGATCAACACCACCGATGACGTGAACTCGTTCAGCGTCGGGTCAGTGGACCCACACTCACGCGTCAGCCCTGTCAGCACGCGCGCCGTCCATGCAGAGGCCCGAATTCCTCCACCCGCAGTTGCAACCACCACGATGGGTTTGTCGCCGCGCTGCCGGAAAGCCTCCCATCTCTCGATCACGGCCCCCGGGCTCAGCAGTGAAACCGAAGAGGACATTTCGTGCAACCTGAACACGTGATCTGTTCCACCAGCGAGGGCCAGCACCATCGATGCGGCAAGCACCGCCGTCAGCACCGGAACGCGTAACTTGTCCAGAAAGAACGCCACACCTGCAAAGAACCACGCCAGCAGGCACAACAACAGAAGCACGTAAAACATCGCCGCAGGAGATTCGTGAGTCTTGTTCGGCGCCGTGTAAATTCCGACGAAACCATAGAACGCCAGCGTGACAAGAAACGCGATGGCTGAAACTCTGTGTCCCGAACGCAGGACAGGTTGTGCTCCTCCATTCTGTGGCCGCACATAGCCGTCGACCAGCTTTGCAGGCAACACCGCGTTGATCGCCTGAGCCGCCTTCGCAGAAAACGCATTCGGCTGGCCGTGCGCCTTGATCCCAGGAAACGGCGGATAAACAAAGCACACCGTAGTCCCGCCTGTGTCCTCCAGCCATGCATGCAACTGCGCGGTCAGATAAAGAAACAGAACAGCACTTGCCATTGCCAGCACAACGTCCACCGGCTTCCACCACGCGGGAAATCCGTCAGACGCGCTCCCTACCCACGTCATCGCCACCATCGGCACAGCCAGTAGCGAAAACAAAATGGTCGGCCGCCATGAAGTCTGCAGCCACGGACGTGCGCCGCTCAGATCCGGGAAGCGATCTGGAGCATAAGCCAACGTGATCCGCGCCGTGATCATGATGATCAGCGAAAGAAGAAGCGACGCGAAGCAGATCAGGAAGAACGAAAATGGCGCGATCGCATCGAACAGCCCATAAAAAATGGAAGGCGCATAGAAGTAGCCCGCCGGAAGCACCGCGGCCAGCAGAAGTCCATTCAGAATCGGAAACCGCAGCAGGTACGCATAGATCACAAACCTCGCGACCGCTCCGCCCTGAAGCTTCCACGGAAAGTAACTGATCAGAGCGAGCAGTAGCGCTACGATGAGCACCCAAAAGCCCGTCTGGGGATTCGCGAATGCGAGCGTGCAAACCACCGTGACGAGGCCAGCACCCATCAGCAACGCGCCGATCACTTCGCGAAGCCGCAGTCTTTCGGCAACGAAGCAAAGATCGCCCAGGAATATCGTCGCAAACCCGAACACGCACCACTTCGCGGTCGACACCACTCCCGAAGTCGCAAAATCCAGACTTCCCGCCGCTACGTGCTCGAAGCCTCCGAGCAGCAGTTGGTTCTCACGCACATCCAAACCGGCGGCTACCGTTATCAAAATCGCAACCGCAACGCCTAGCCGTCGCCGTCCGGCCGTCGCGCACAGCAACCTTGCAAAAGCCAGGAAGGTCAGCCAGTAGAGAACGATGAACAGAAAATCGGCCCGCGTATTCAAACGCGCCACTTTGATGTTGGTGTCGCGGTCTGCTCTCGCGTCGTCTGTCGTGTCCCCCACAGGCGCAATCAAGCTCGCGAAACACAACGGATCCCGGCTCAGCTCCAGCTGAGCAATCACCGGCGCCTTACTCTTCTTGCACGACGACGGAAGATCCGTACCTAAACGACTCGGCTGCTGCACATAGCCGGTCATCTCCACTTGCATCACCGTGCCCCAAACCACGGTCGCCAGAAGCAGAAACCAAAAGAGTCTTTGCACCTCTTGAACCCTCCACAAGTGAAGTACAAGATCGTGAAGCGCAAACTAGCTTGATGGGAATCGTCGTCACTCTACCACCGCTTCCACTCTCGGCAGCAATCTAGGTTGAGGCACGGCCCGCACCGACTTTGCCCCCCCGAAAATACTGTCAAGCCTGTGCGTCTGTGCAAATCTCTCTAACCCTCACCGAACCAACAACATCCACGTGGAAAAATCACGACATGATAATTGGCGCAACTCGCTAGACTAGATATATAGGCAGAAAAAGCGCACCAGCTCACTCGGTCGGTCGATAGAAAACCAGCTCCTCGCAAAATATTCATTCGAGAGATTTTCCACCCTAAATCTTTGGAATCAATATTTTGCCGCCACTAGCCTCCCGCAACTCACTGATTTCAAAGATCGATCAAAAGCAGAGGAGGAAGGGGCACCCCTGCTCGTACGGACAGTCGACAACGCTCCCTCGATGAATTAAGCAAGAGTCGCTATGAGCACAACCGTAGCCCAACCAACAGCCCCGCCGAAGACCGCGCCAGCAGCTAGGTCGGTCTGGCCGCGTTATCCCAGCCTCTACGAGATCAACACCTGGGTCTGGCTCTCCGACCTCTCCGCGAAGTACGGCAAGCCGATCGACCTCGCCTCAGTCCCCTCCGCCGAGTGGGACACGATCGCCGCCTACGGCTTCGACGCCGTCTGGCTGATGGGAGTCTGGGAACGCAGTCCTGCAGGCATTGCAATCGCAAACAAGAATCCCGGCTTGCTCGCCGACTTCCGCCGCGCTCTTCCCGACTTCCGCACCGAGGACAATGTCGGCTCCGCCTACGCCATTCGTCGCTACGTCGTCGACGAACACCTCGGAGGCCCGAAAGCTCTCGCCACGGCGCGCGCCGAGCTCTCGAAACGCGGCATGAATCTGCTGCTCGACTTCGTCCCCAATCACGTCGCGCCCGACAATCCCTGGGTTAACGAGCACCTCGACTATTTCATCGGCGTCTCCCCGGACGATGCCCGCGACGACCCGGATTGCTTCATCACCCTCAACGGCGTCTCCTGCGCCTGCGGCCGCGATCCCTACTTTCCTCCATGGCCTGACGTTCTCCAGCTCAATGCCTTCAATCCTCACCTGCGGCAAGCCGTGATCGAAACCCTCTCCAGCATCGCCGACCAGTGCGACGGCGTCCGCTGCGACATGGCCATGCTTGTCCTCAACTCCATCTTCGAGCGCACCTGGGGCAGCCGGGTCGGCCCTCCCCCCGCCACCGAATACTGGACCGACGTCATCACCGCAACCAGAAATCACCACGCTGGTTTCCTCTTCATCGCCGAGGCGTACTGGGATCTCGAGTGGCAGCTGCAGCAGCTCGGCTTTGACTTCTGCTACGACAAGAAGCTCTACGACCGACTGGAGCACGGCCCCGCCGAGAGCGTGCGCCTCCACCTCTGCGCCGACATGGCTTACCAGAACAAGCTCCTCCGCTTCATCGAGAACCACGACGAACCACGCGCCGCCGCGACCTTCTCACCCGCGAAGGAACGAGCCGTTGCCGTCACGACTTTCATGCTTCCCGGAGCACGGCTCTACTACGAAGGCCAGCTGGAAGGCCGCAAGGTCAGGCCGCCCGTCTTCCTCGGCCGCCGCCCGCAAGAACCTGTCGATCACTCCCTGCACGACTTCTATATGAAACTCCTTGCCACCGCGAATAAGCCACTCTTTCACGACGGCCAATGGAACCTCTGCGAGCGCTCCGGCTGGCCCGACAACGCCAGCTTCCAGAATCTCGTCGCGTGGAGTTGGCAGAAGAACGATGACCGTTGCCTGATTGCCGTCAATCTCAGCGACTCCCCGCTGCACGCACTCGTCCGCATTCCGTGGGCCTGCGGCCGCATATGGGACCTCACAGATGTGCTCTCGAAAGTCACGTACAGACGAGACGGCAATGAGATGGCCTCGCGAGGCTTTTACGTCGAGCTCGCGCCATGGGCCTTCAACCTCTTGCGTTGCGTGAGAGCTGACAACTGAGGCTCAAGCCACGGTGATCGCGGCCACTTCATAGCCTCCCAGCGACGGGACAGTGAACTGAAGTACCTGATTCCGGAACGCGAACGAAGGCTTCGTTCCTGACCTGAGCAGCTCAACCGCCTTCACACCCACCCCACTCGGCAGCTTCATCGTCACTCTCTGCGGACCTAGCGGATCCGCCGTCTCAACCCACCCGTGAAACGCGTTCGGCGTGTTGTAGTTCAGCAGATGCACTGCATAGCCCGGCGTAGTTTCCCAGCAGAACACCTCGATGAATCCCGGCCCATCCACCTGCACCACGCGCTCATCGTGACTAATCCAGCGGATCGCGTTGTACAGCAGATGTAGAAGATCGCTGTGTCCTGTGATCCAGTACGTCCGTTCAACGTCACCCGGAAACCAAACCGTTCTGCTCTTCCCTGACTCCCGCAAAACCACCGCCGGCTCATCCGTCTGCCGCTGCGTCGGATACGCTAACTCCGGCGGGTAGCGTACAAAGCCCGGAACGACAGTAGCAATCGAGCCATCTACTGGCTTCAGCGGAACGCGATTCTGCGCGCCCGCGATCCACGTTGTCTCGTTGAAGCCCTCAAGAATCTCATGCGGCTTCTCAAGGCGCGCCGAATACGCATTGCCATTCGTCCCGACGGCAGCGCCAGCCCTACTCACGCCCATGAGATCAGCAAGCCCGAAATCCTCACGTGGCTTCAGGTTTTCGTCATACAGACTCGTCTCGAAACCCGCCATCAACGATCCGCCTGCACGCAGGTAGTCACTTAGCTGCTTGCACTGCGCATCGCTCAGCATCGCAACGTTCGGCAGCAGCAGTGCCCTGTACTTCGCGAGGTGCTCCAGCTCAAGCCGATCTTCGTGCACAAAATCGAACGCAAAGCGTCCCTGCAAGAGCGCGTGATATAGCCCATTCGTCGTCTCGCGCATGTATGTTCGCGACCGCGCCGTCGAAGGTCCCGGATAAAGCAGCTGCGTGCTCTGCCCAATCAGCACGCCGATATTCGCCATCGACCGCCGCGTCGCAAGATGTGCATCGTGCAACGCAGTCCACGGAAAATACTCCTCACCGACAGCTTGCCATCGACGATCTTCACCAAAGCCGTTCTCGTCGCCAACAAAGTGGATGTATGGCACCATACCGCTCGCCACTGACTGATTCAGCCACATCCTCGTCTCTGCAGGACTCTTCGAGACATTCCGCCACCCCGGCTGGCCTGTTGAATATGCCGCCGTCACATTCGCCGCTACCTTGCCATCGAGTACCGCATTGCACACGCGCCCCTGAAGACTGCATCCCCAAATCTCGGGCTCGGCGTATGTGCGGCCCTGATTGTCAGCTTGAAACCAAGCAATCGTCTTCGCCAGGCGATCGAGATTCGGACCGCCCCGAACATTTCCACCCAAGTTCGCGAAGAAGAAACTATCTGGCTTCTTCTCCTTGGCAATCGTGTCGTAGCGTTGCCACAGCGACAGCACGCGATCGGTGAAGGCATGCCAATACGCCGGAGAGCCCGGCGTAGGAAGCTTGCTGCAAACGGCGCAATAGCACACCGGCAAATTGCCCAGCGGCGGCCAGCCGTTGGTGTAGAAGCAATCCACGTCATACAGCGAGTTCACTTCACGCATGATCGCCGGCACATAGTCGTCCATGTAGGAAGTGAACATGCACGTCTTGAAGAGTCGTGGATCCTCTTCACTATGTTGCACGGATCCATCGTCGTGACGCATCGCCCATTCCGGGTGCGCCTCCAGCGCATCTGGCCAGTTGAGGTCCGGGCTCATGCGCGCCACCACTCGCATGCCGCGCTTCTTTGCAGCCGTCACGCATTCGCCAAACAGATCGCGATCCTTCAAAAACTTGCCGTGCTTATGAAACTGGACCTTCGACGGATAGAACGCCAGAATTCCCGTGACGCTGACGTAGACGATGTCTGCCTTTACCGAATGCCAGTAGTCGGCCCACTGATTAACATTCATGACGGCAGGATCGTATTCGGTGAAGTTCGTCTGACCCACGCGCCGAATCTTCTGTTGCCACGGCACGCCCGCGGAAGCGTTGGGCGGCAGCCGTTGCGGAGGTTCAACGATAATGCCCGTTGACGCCACTTCCTCTGCTGCGGAGGTCATCGCGTCCAAATGATCTAGCCCGGCCGTTAGCGGCGCGACGCCTGCAGTCAATCCACTCTTGAGAAAGTTGCGACGGTTAAGCACAAGTTCCCTCCGGGCACTGGCCATCATACTTCCTCAACGCAGGTCGCCCCGCTACGTCGAGTTCATCAGTCTGCGGTAGCATGCCCCCATGCTTTCTGAATCATCCGAAACCATTCGCTTCATCGACCGAGACGAGGTCGCGCAACGCCTTACTTACGAACGGTGCATCCCCATCGTGCGCGACGCCATGATCGCCCTATCGCGTGGCGAAACGAAGCAGCTCCTCCGTTCCTACATCCCGCTCTCCGACGGAAGAATCTTTGGGGTCATGCCGGGCGCGCTCGGAGCGCATGCGCCATTCGGCGCCAAGCTCATCTCCGTCTTCCGCGATAACGCCGCGCAAGGCAAACAGTCGCACCAGGGCCTCGTACTTCTGTTCGATCCTGAATCCGGTGCTCCCGTCTGCGTCGTCCACGGCGGCGAGATCACTGCCATTCGCACGGCGGCCGCGAGCGCCGTTGCTACAGACGCACTCGCACTTCCTGGCGCTCACCGGCTCACCATCCTGGGCACCGGCGAACAGGCTCTTACGCATCTGCGCGCTGTCGCGAAGGTCCGCAAACTTTCGAACGCTGTTATCTGGGGACGCTCAGAGGAGAAAGCCCACGCTTTCGCCGCGCAGCATCAAGGCGAATTCGGCTTCCCCATTTCCGCTGTCACGAGCGTCGGGGAAGCCGCCGCGAACGCCGACATTATCTGCACCGTCACTGCTTCAAGGGAGCCGATCCTAAAGGGTGCATGGCTTCGACCCGGCACTCACGTGAATATAGTCGGTTCCAGCTATCGCGGCCCGACGGAGGTCGACAACGATCTCGTCGTCCGGTCGCGCTTCATCACGGACAGCCGCGAAGGAATTCTGCGGCAAGGCGCGGAGTTTCTCCACGCGAAGGAAGCTGGCCTTATCGGCGACGACCACATCGTCGCCGAGATAGGTGAGGTCCTCGCTGGCAAGATCGAAGGCCGCCGCTCGTCCGACGAGATCACCGTCTACAAATCCATAGGCCATATCGTTCAGGACCTCGCGAGCGCCTGGGCCCTCTACTCGAATCCATAGAGCGGCGAACATCATCTGACGATCGGAGGGACCGATGCCTGTCATCCGAAGCTGTCCCAGTTGCGGAACAAAGAACCGCATCCCAGCCGCACACCTCGCCGACACCGGCCGCTGCGGCAGTTGCAAGCAGCCGCTCGCCGCCGTCAACGAACCCCTCGCAGCGGACACGGCGCTATTCGACGACATCATCAACAACGCGCGCGTTCCCGTGCTTGTCGACTTCTGGGCCGCCTGGTGTGGTCCTTGCCGCATGGCCGCGCCGCACGTCGAGCGCACCGCACGCGAGATCGGCGGCAAGGGCATTGTGCTCAAGGTCGACACGGAGGCCAACCCGCAGTTGGCTGCACGTTACAACGTGCGGGGCATCCCCAACTTCGCCGTCTTCTCGAATGGCCGCCTTGTGCAGCAGCAGGCCGGCCTTGTCGATTCACAACAGATGCTCAACTGGCTCCGGGCCGCTGCGACTCACTGACGAAGACACGGAGGTCTTACGATGAAGAGCCTTTTAGCGATCTGTCGGGAGGCACAAAAGAACGGCGCTGCCGTTGGCCACTTCAATGTCTCGGACCTGACGGCCGTAAAGGGCGTTGTCGCGGCGGCGCAGGAACTGAACGTTCCTGTCATCGTCGGAGCCTCTGAAGGTGAGCGGAAATTTCTCGGAGATCATCAGCTCGCAGCGCTCATCCGTAGCTTCCGTGAGGACACCGGCCTTTCGATCTTTCTCAACGCGGACCACACGCACTCGCTCGAAGCGGCCGTCGCGGCAGCGAACGCCGGTTTCGACGCCATCGTCTTCGACCTCTCCGCGCTTCCCTTCGAAGAAAATATCCGCGAGACGAAAGAGGCCATCGGCGTTCTCAAGAGGATCAATCCTGACATCCTCATCGAAGGCGAAATCGGAGATATCGGCACCGGCTCACAGATCCACGACACGATCCCTGATCTCTCCGCGGGTCTCACGTCTCCGGAGCAAGCAAAGGAGTTCGTCGACGCAACAGGTGTCGACATCCTCGCGCCGGCCGTGGGCAACATGCACGGCATGTCTGCGAGCATGGTTCACGGCAACGTCAAAAAGAGGCTGGACCTGAAACGCATCGCTGAGATCAAAGCCGCGACCGGCTCTCTCATCACCCTGCACGGCGCCTCCGGCACAAATGATGACGATTTGCGCAAAGCGATCGCAGCAGGCATCAACATCATCCACATCAACACCGAGCTGCGCGTGGCCTGGCGCCAGAGCCTCGATAAATCCCTCGCCGACCACCCAAACGAAGTCGTCCCGTACAAAATTCTCCCGCCCGTCGTCGATGCAATCCGACAGGTCGCCCTCTCGCGGCTCAGGCTCTTCAACAACCTCTAGAGGGCAGGCGCAGCCAACCAGTTGGGGCACACGCACTTTTCGCGGCCAACCCTCGACCGCGGGCATTATTATGGGTCCGCAAGAAATTAGCACTCCCGTTCGTTACTCAGCCTTCCGGAGCCTGCGTGCCCTTCTCGAAGCCTTTTCTCTTGGTCCTCTCGCTGAGCCTTTTTTGCGCCGGCGCCAGCCCTGCGGCGCAGCGGCCCTCGTCACCGCCACCCGTCACCCCCACCGCTGAGCAGGACCACCAGAACATGATGGACCAGCTCGGCCTCAAGGCCATGCGGCCCGGCCCTAGCGGCAACGAGAACGCGCCCAACCACGCGAACTACGACGAGTCGAAGGCGAATCCTTACCCCAACGTCCCGGACCCACTCGTGATGAACGACGGCGCCAAGGTCACGACCGCCGCGATGTGGAATGAGCAGCGGCGCCCACAGCTCGTCGAGATGCTCTCGAAATACGTCTACGGCTTCGTCCCACCAAACGTCCCTAAGGTCGCTTGGTCCGTTAGCGCCGTCGACCACGAGATGATTGGGTTTACTCCTGTCACCGCAACCGACCTCATCGGCACCGTCGACAACTCGTCTTACCCCGCGATCAGCGTTCACATCCACATGACGCTCGTTACGCCGGAGAATGTGCACCGTCACGTGCCCGTGCTCATTATGTTTGGGCGCGCCGGTTTCCCCAGTCCGCATGAGCCCTCGCAAGTCGAGTACGACCGCATCAACGCCGCATACAAGGCCAAGCTCATCCAGCAGGACCCATCGCTGAAAGACATCTTCGAAAGCCACCCCGCGTGGGAGCCGTTCAAGCCCACGCCCTTCCAACTCCCGCAGATGAACGCCGACGGCGACCCGCCCAACACCTGGCAACTCGTCGCCGCAGGCTGGGGTTTCGCGATGCTTGATCCGACCAGTGTTCAGGCCGACAACGGCGAGGGAATCACGCGTGGCATCATCGGCCTCGTCAACAAGGGCCAGCCGCGCAAGCCCGATGACTGGGGCGCTTTGCGCGCCTGGGCCTGGGGAGCCGGTCGAGCGCTCGACTATCTTGAAACCGACCCCGCCGTCGATGCAAAGCACGTCGGTATCGAAGGCGTCTCACGCTACGGCAAGGCCACGCTCGTCACGATGGCGTTTGATCAGCGGTTCGCCATGGCGCTCGTCGGGTCATCCGGCAAAGGAGGCGCCACGCTGCTCCGTCGCAACTTTGGCGAGGCCGTCGAAAGCCTCACCACCGGCGAGTACTACTGGATGGCCGGAAACTTCATGAAGTATGGCGCTTCCGAGCCCAACGGCAACCCCGGCCAGATCCCCGTCGATTCCAACGAGCTAATCGCTCTCTGCGCGCCGCGCCTTACCTTCATCAGCTATGGCGTGCCTGAGAAGGGCGATGCGAAGTGGCTCGACCATCAGGGCAGTTGGATGGCAACCGTCGACGCCGGCCGTGTCTTTCGGCTGCTCGGCGCGCGTGGCCTCGACGTCACTGGCGACTACAAAACCGCTGTCATGCCGTCAGTCAATCACGGACTGCTGGATGGCGAACTCGCCTGGCGGCAGCATGATGGAGGACACACCGACGCACCCAACATGAAGTACTTCATCCAGTGGGCCGACAAGTTCATCGACTACCATCCGGTGCAGTGAGAACTTCTGCATTCGCAAGCTGCGAACCACTGCTATCCTAGGGCGGCCATTCACAGCTCATCTCCGGAGGTCTCTCATTGAGAGTCACCCGCCTTTCTTTGCTGTTCGGCTCGGCGCTTCTTGCAACCGCCATCCGCGCGCAGTCGCCGTCGCTGTCCCCTGACCTCCTCGACTTCTACAAGAACCTGCACGCGCACCCAGAGCTGTCACACTTCGAAGAGCACACCTCCGCGATGCTCGCCAGCGAACTGCGCAAAGCCGGTTACACCGTAACAGATCACGTCGGCAAATACCCTGACGGCTCGCAGGCCTACGGAGTCGTCGCCATTCTCAAGAATGGCCCCGGCCCCACCCTGCTCGTTCGCGCCGACATGGACGCACTCCCTATCGTCGAAGAGACCGGCGTTCCCTATGCTTCGCATGTCCTCGTGCAAAACAAGTCCGGCCAGGAGGTCGGCGTCATGCACGCCTGCGGACACGACGTCCACACCACTGTCCTCATTGGCACCGCGCGCGCCATGGCGGCCTCGAAGGACAGATGGCACGGCACGCTCATGCTCGTCGGCCAGCCCTCCGAGGAGACCATCGACGGTGCCAAAGCCATGCTCGCCGACCATCTCTACGAACGTTTCGGCAAGCCAGACCTCGTCATCGGCCTGCACGATACCAACGAGCTGCCCGCAGGCCAGGTCGGCCTCATCCCCGGCGACGCTCAGGCGAGCTCCACCTCTATTGATGTTGTTATCCGCGGCATCGGCGGTCACGGTTCCGCTCCGCAGGTCGGACGCGATCCCGTCACTCTCGCCGCGCTCTACATTACGCAGATTCAAACCATCGTCAGCCGCGAAGAAGACCCCCAGGATCCCACCGTCATCACCGTCGGCGATATCCACGGCGGCACCAAACGCAATATCATCCCCGACGAGGTGAAGCTCGAGCTCACCACGCGCTCCTTTACCGCCACCAGCCGTCAGCGCGTCATCGACGGCCTCAAGCGGATGGCCGCCGGCATCACCACCTCCGCCGGTCTTCCTCCCGAGAAAGCCGCAACCGTCACCGTGCTGGATAACGAGTCCACCCCAGTCGAGCACAACGATCCTGCCCTCACCGCACGCGAACGCGCAGCTCTCGAAAAGGCTCTCGGCACTGAAAACGTCATCACGCTGCATCCTGTGATGGGGAGCGAAGACGTCGGCATCTTTGGCCTGGATGACAAGATTCCCGTCGGCTACTTCCGCCTCGGTGCGATGTACCCTGACCGCTTCGCCGCTGCAAAGGCTGCCGGCAAGTTGCCTCCCGGTCCTCACACCAGTAAGTTCGAACCCGACCCCGAACCCACACTCCGCACTGGCGTCGCGGCCATGACCGCAGTCGCCACGGCGCTGCTCCAATAACGCGATGCGAATTCTTCTCCCTGGCGGCTCCGGACAAGTCGGCACGATTCTTGCTTGGCATCTTCATGCGAAAGGCCACGAGGTCACCGTGCTCTCGCGCACACCGCATGCGCAGGCCTCGCATCCATGGAGGACCCTCGCGTGGGACGGCCTCACGCCCGGCCCTTGGACCGCAGAGATCGACCGCAGCGACGCAGTCATCCATCTGTCCGGCCGCTCCGTCAACTGCCGCTACAACGCCGCGAACCGCCGCGCCATCTTTGACTCGCGAATCAAGCCCACCTTGCTTCTCGGCGAGGTCATCGCGGCTTCGCCCACACCACCTCGGCTCTGGATAAATGCCAGCACCAGCACCTTCTATCGACACGCGCTCGATCGTACACAGGATGAGTTCACCGGCGAACTCGGTGACCTTCCCTCCGAACGCGGCACACGCGAACCCGCCAATCTACCCGAGACATGGTCGTTTTCCATCGACGTCGCCTCACGCTGGGAACAGGCCTTCCTCTCTATCCGCACGCCACGCACGCGCAAGATTCGCCTGCGGTCCTCCATGGTGATGAGCCCCGACCCCGGCGGCGTCTTCTCGGTTCTCTCCATCCTCGCCCGCGCAGGTCTCGGCGGTTCGATCGGCTCCGGTCGGCAGTTTGTCTCCTGGATGCACGACCTCGACTACTGCCGCGCGACAGACCTTCTCCTCGCTCAACCTGAGATCACTGAAGAGACCGGCGGCATCGTTAACATGACCGCGCCCGAACCGCTTCCCAACCGCGACTTCATGCGCGCTCTGCGCCAGGCGTGGCACATGCCCATCGGTCTCCCCGCCGCCGAATGGATGATCGCGATTGGCACCTTCCTCATGCGCAGCGAAAGCGAGCTAGTCCTTAAGAGCCGCCGAGTAGTCCCGACGCTCCTACTCAAGCACGGCTTCGAATTCGCTTATCCCGCCTGGCCCGCAGCCGCGCAGGATCTCGTCTCCCGCATGCGCGGCGCCGCCTGACCGGGTTCTTAGCGCGTTGGCGAGAGCGACAGAAACTCACGTTTGAAGCGACGCCAGAATTCGATTCTGCTCTTCGGCTTCCCCAGCCCAAACCACAGAACAATCAGACCAATCGTCGCAACATGGCTCAGCGCCAGCGCCACAGCAAGCACCTTCATGAAAATCTCTCACTCCAGAAACACGATGCCAATCAGAAGCGGCCCAAGAGGAAAAAGAAGGCACTTACAACAGCGACAATCGTTCCTGCCAACGTTGCTGTGATGTAAAGAGCGGCGCGCCGTTCTTGCCCTGGCTTGGGTTGTGTGATTCCAACGCCCCAGATGAAGCTCTCGCTCACGACCTCGGTTAAGCGTCTCATCGCCAACCTCCGTCATCAGTATGGGAGGATGTCGGTTGGGCCGATATGCAATTCCTGCGGAGAAATCACCCCTTGCAGAACCAAACCAATTCGGAGGACCTGAGCGCGACCGGAAGAATCTCGGTCGTGCGCGACCGGCACCTGGTTCCCCTGCTCACATCCCCACATAGTCAAGCCTCCGCCGAACAACCGTGGAAGGGCGTTCTCCTCGAAAGTCATCTCGTCCAGCCCGGCGAAATCCCGCAGCACGAGCACCCCGATCTCGTTCTTCACCTGCAGCTGACCGACTCTGATGACTTCGAATGGTGGTCCGCTGGGAAGAACGCCATCGAGCAGACACGCCCCGGCTCCATGATCCTCATTCCACCAGGTACCTCTGACCGGCTGAGGTGGAGGGGACCCTCCGAGCGCCTCATCGTCTCTGTCCGCCAGAGCGATCTCGCTCACCTTGCCAACGATCTCGGAGTCTCAGGCACCCCAGAGTTCACGACGAACTGGTCCTTCCGCGACCTATCGACACAACATCTCGTGACGGAAATGGGCAGAGAAACTCGCAGCGGTTTTCCTCTTGGAAGCTTGTACGCTGACCTCTTGGCGATCGGACTCCAAACGCAACTCTTCAAGAGCCACGCAGTCGATCCCCTCAAGACGCCGGCTCTGAAGGGCGGCATCAACTTGCCAAAGCTCAAGCGTGCGATGGAGTACATCAACACGAATCTCGCCGAGGACCTGCATCTCGAGGCGATCGCAAACGAACTGGATCTCAGCGCTTCCCACTTCGCGCATGAATTCCGCAACACCACAGGACAGACTCCCTACCAGTACCTGCTCGATCAGCGCATGGCAAAAGCCAAAGACCTGCTGCGAAGAACTCATTTGCCCGTCCAATACATCAGCGCATCTACGGGCTTCAGCTCTTCTGCAAACTTTGTGCGCACGTTCCGTCAGCGCATTGGTCTAACTCCCGAAGCATGGCGCAGGAACCAATAGCTCTCAATTGCAAGTGCGATCGCGACAAGCGAGAACGCTTCCTCCAGTTAGCTCATGCAAGACATCGTTCGAATGGTTCCTCCTTCCCATCACATTACTTTTGGCATGAAAACAAGCGTTTGTCTTCTTGACACCACTTTGCGTGCGTGCTTCCATGTAAGCCGCCAAAGCGCGGCCGCGTTCGGCGTATTCATACTGTCGCTCAACTACTGGAGACCCCATGAATCCGCTCCGCTCGTTTTGCCGTGCGTCGGTTGTTGCCGTCGCCTGCGTCTCGCTTGCCGCGTTCCCCGCCCACGCGCAAACCTGGGTGCACCCCGGAATCGTCGTCAGCCCGCAACAACTCGCTGCTACACGCACCGCCTATCAGAACAGCAACACCACCGTCGTCAGCCAGGTGGACAAAGCGATGGCCAGCAGCTACGGCTCCACAAGCTACGCCATTAAGGGCTACTGGCCCGGCGGCATCAACCAGTGCGGCGCGAACTCCAACCCAAACAATGGCTGCTCCAACGCTGACAACGATTCGAACGCGGCCTACGTTCAAGCGCTTCTCTGGTACATCACCGGCAACCAGACTTACGCCAACAACGCGATGAACATCCTCAACACCTGGGCCAGCTTCAAGGGGTACGCCGGGACTAACGGACTCTCCTGCCCCAGTGGCACCGACTGCTCCAACGGCCCGCTGCAATCCGGGTGGGACTCTGAAAAGTGGCCGCGCGCTGCCGAGATTCTTTACTACGGCAAAACTTCATCTGGTGCGGGCTCCGGTTGGTCCACCACCAGCTTTAACAACTTCAAGAACATGATGGTCAGCGTCTATCAACCGGTCATTCAAAACGGCTCTGGAACCAACGGCAACTGGGACATGAGCATGATTGAAGGCACCATGGAGATCGCTGTGCTCACGCAGAACTCCACGCTGCTCAGCAACGCACGCACTATGTGGCTCGGCCGCGTTCCCGACCTCTTCTATCTCAACTCCGTCGACGGCTCGACGCACGCTCCATCTCCACGCGGCAGTCCCAGCTGGTACGGCCAGACCGTCTTCAACTCCTCCACCAACAACGTGAATCAGGAAACCTGCCGCGACCTCACGCACACCGAAGACAGCCTCTCAGCCACCATCATGACTGCGGAGACAGACTGGATTCAGGGCGGTGAACTCTACACCGACACCAGCACCTCGTCTGAAACCGGCGCAAGCGTCTCTGCTGAAGACCGCATCGTCGGCGCGCTCAATCTGATCGCCGGATTCGAGAGCGAAGACCCGGGGCAGAACAACATCATCAACGCGCCTTCCAGCTTCTGCACTAGCTCCGGCGCCACAAACATAGGCGAGATCACACTTGGTGCTGGCGCGACCTACTCCATCGGGTACAACGCGTATCACAACCGACTCAACGTCGCCTCCATGCAGGACCAGAATGGAACCAGTGGCCTGCATGGCACCGCTAACACCTACAACTGGATCCAGAACGGCGCGCTCAATCTCAGCGAAAGCTCCGACTACGGCAACCACATGACGCTGTTCGAAGCTCTCACTCACACCGTCGAGGTCTGCAACCAGGCAAATTCCAACTGGACCAGCATCCCCTACGCGGCGCAAACCGGTTCGCCGACAGTTAAGTTCAACGCCACGCCCTCGCAGAACAACGCGAACACCGTCGTCGGTCTCAGCAACGGTCCGCAGTCCGTCTACACCAGCCTCGCGGCCATCGTGCGCTTCAACCCCTCCGGCTTCATCGACGCCTACAACGGCAGCGTCGGCGGATACGCTGCCATCAACTCCATCCCGTACACCGGCGGCACCAAGTACAGCTTCTGGATGGTGCTCAACATTCCTGCGCAAACCTACGACGCCTATGTCACTCCCGAGGGCGGCTCACAAATCCAGATCGCATCCGGCTATGCGTTCCGTCTCACTGACACAACGCTCAACAACGTCACCATCCACGCCGAAGTCGGCACCGACAACGTCTGCAGCTTTAACCTTCCGCTTGGCGGCAACATCCCCGACTAAGCACCGACAAAGGTCAAGGCTCGCCGCCTGCAAACATCGCACTGCGGCGAGCCTCACTAACTCCTCAGTTACCGCCGGCGTTGATATCTCACCGTGCCCTCATCCTCGCCGGACCCCACATATGTCATCCCGCAGCGCTCCATTACCTTGATGGACTCCGGCAAACTCGGGTACGTCTGCGCGCTCACGCTCTTCACATCCTTCTGCGTCAGCAACCAGTCCACCAGCGCGCGCGCCGCCTCCGAGCCATACCCCTGCCTCTGATAACTCGGTATCGTCGAGTACCCGATCTCCGCATCGCCCTCCAGCTTCGGAAACGCACCCACCGCCCCAATCAGAACCCAGCCGCGACCCTTCGGCAGCAGAACATAGCGATGCCATCCACGCGTCCTCGGCTCGTCCTCATACTGCTTCTCGATGAAGTGATACACATGCGGCTCCCAGTGCTCAGGCGGCCAATCCGCCGTCACCTCCGCACCAAGGACCTTGGCCAGTGACCCATCCGCCGCCTCATCTGCTTTCAGCATTACGGGTGTGATCGCTACCAACCGCAACCGCGCGGTCTTCAGGTCCGCTACCTTACGCCGCAGCAGCCCTATCATTCCACCTCATCCTGCGGCTCTGTCTCTTCGCTTCTCTTCTCAAGAGCCTGTTTCTCGGCAATATGTTCCAGCTGCCGCCGCCAATCCAATTCCTCTACGAATCCGCGCGACGCCCTCCACTCACTCTCCACCTTCACAAAGAGCTCCAGGAACACCCTCGTTCCCAGCAGCGATTCGATCTCCTTACGCGCCGCCGTGCCGATGCGCTTCAGCATCTCGCCGCCACGCCCAATCAAAATCGCCTTCTGCCCGTTGCGCTCGCAGAAGATCGCCGCTGCAATCTTCGTCACCGGCAGCTTCCCATCCTTCGTCTTCTTCAGCGACGCCGGCTCCTCATACCGCTCGATCACCACCGCCGCCGCATACGGAACCTCTTCCCCTGTAAGCATAAGCACCTTTTCGCGAATCAGCTCCGCCACCAGAAACCGCTCCGGCTGATCGGTCAACTGGTCCTTCGGGAAATACCTCTGCCCTTCCGGCAGCAGCGCTACAACCTTATCCAGCAGCAGATCCAATCCTTGCTTCTTCTTCGCCGAGATCGGAATCACATCCGCAAACTCATGCTGATTGCTCCAGTGCGCAATCAGCGGCAGCAGCGCCGGCTTCGGCACATCATCAATCTTGTTCAGCACCAGCACCACC
>Ga0206804_10063_pt1 | contig 31522 bp, 16 predicted proteins | sample Alteio_BWOrgCont_62_FD_152888 | JGI IMG/M metagenome (GOLD analysis project Ga0206804, IMG submission 152888) | Enriched cells from forest soil in Barre Woods Harvard Forest LTER site, Petersham, Massachusetts, United States -... | ecosystem: Environmental > Terrestrial > Soil > Temperate forest >... | reverse complement strand
ATCTCGAGTCTGCGTTGGCCGCTTTTCTCCAACAAAAGGCCGCATTGCTTTTTCCAACGGGCTACATGGCCAATCTCGGCGTCATCACTTCGCTCGTGGGCCCTGGCGATGCCGTTATTTTGGACCGTTTGTGCCATGCGTCCCTCGTGGACGCCGCGCGGCTTTCCGGAGCCCGCGCGTTCGTCTATGCCCATGGCGACGCCAAGGCCGCGGCAAAAACGCTCGAGCGTGCGAAGACCCATCGAAGACGGCTCCTGGTGACAGAAAGTCTTTTTTCCATGAACGGTGACTTTGCGCCCTTGCGCGCCTTGGCCGATCTCGCCCACCATCATGGCGCGATGACGCTTTTGGATGAAGCGCACGCCATCGGAGTATGGGGTTTTCACGGGCGCGGGGTGCTGGGATTGGAGGGCATGGATGACCGCTGGGACGTGATTGTGGGGACTCTTTCAAAAGCGCTCGGCTCTCAGGGCGGATTTGTAGCAGGATCTTTGGAGCTTATCGAGAACCTGATCAACAAAGCGCGGTCCTTTATCTTCACCACTGGACTTTCTCCCGCCTGCGTCGCGGCCGCTCAAGCGGCCTTGGCTCTCGTCCAGGAAGACGCGGGGCCGAGGTCGCATGTTCAGCAACTATCCGGTCATTTACGCGAGGGGTTGCGTCTGCAGGGCTGGGACATTCTTCATTCGGAAAGCCAGATCGTCCCGATTCTTTTAGGGGACGCCAAAGCCGCACTGGCCAGCGCCGATCATCTCTCGCAGGCCGGGATCTTCGCCCCCGCGATCCGCCGGCCGACTGTCCATGACGGAGAATGCCGCATCCGCTTTTCCGTTACCTCCGAGCATGAAGAAGCGGACATCGATAAACTCTTAAACGCGTTAGAAGGATGGAAAAAATGAATAAAGGACTCTTTATAACAGGGACGGACACGGGCGTTGGGAAAACGCTGGTGTCCTGTGGGATCGCGCGGCTGCTCAAGTCCTGGGGAGTGAATGTCGGGGTTATGAAGCCCATCGCCACCGGTGATCGGGATGACGCCAAGCAATTGATTAAAGCGTCCGGAATTAAAGAGGAAATCGATTTTGTGAATCCTCAATTCTTTAAGGCGCCCTTGGCACCCAGCGCGGCGGCTCCGCTCGAAGGACGGGAAGTGGATTCCGAAAGCATATACAAGGCGTATTGGCACCTGAGTAAGAAATACGACGTCATGGTTGTGGAAGGCATCGGGGGTGTCAAAGTGCCGCTCGGGGAATCCACTTACGTCGCGGACTTAATCGAAGCCCTGCGTCTTCCCGTGGTATTGGTCAGTCGCGCCGGTCTAGGGACGCTCAACCACACGCTTCTATCGCTCGACGCCCTCGCAGAGAAAAAAATACCCGTGCTGGGGGTATTGTTCAACGGGGGAACCGGAAAGACGCTGGCCGAAAAAACCAATCCGGAAGATTTGCAGGATCACACCACCGTCCAAGTCCTGGGGTCGCTTCGCTATCAAGCGAGGTTCCGGCACAACCCCGGCGTGACCGCCAATGCGTTCGAGCGCCTGCCTCTCTTAGTCAAAGCCCTCAAACGCGCATGTCAGCCTTAGAAAAATGGGATAAAAAGCACGTCTGGCATCCCTTTACTCAGCACCACGAATGGGATGCGCGCGAACCCATCATTATCCGATCCGGCCGAGGGGTTTGGCTCACCGATACCCGCGGCCGACGCTTCATGGATGGCGTATCGTCTCTATGGGTCAACGTCTGGGGTCATAACCATCCGGCCCTCAATGCTGCAATCACGAAACAGCTCAAAAAGATAGCTCATTCCACATTCTTGGGTCTCTCTCACGAACCCGCCATCCGGCTGGCGAAGAAGCTCACCGAGATCGCGCCTCCCGGTCTTTCCCGAGTCTTCTATTCCGATAACGGCTCGACCGCGGTGGAAGTTGCTCTTAAAATGGCCTATCAGTATTGGCAATTGGTGTCTCAAGACACCAAAAAGACCAAATTCCTATCTATGAAGGAAGGCTACCACGGCGACACCCTTGGAGCCGTCTCGGTGGGTGGGATTGATCTGTTTCATGAGCGGTTTAGGGGGCTTTTGTTTAAGGGATGGCAGGTGGGGGATCACCTCAGACCTCAGACCCAACACGCAACACATAAGAAATCTGTTAAGTCTAAGGTGTTCGGTGTGAGGTCTGAGGTCTCTCGCATCCTTTCCCGCCATCATCGCGAAATCGCCGCGGTGGTCATGGAGCCCCTTATTCAAGGAGCCTCCGGGATGCTTCTCATGCCCAAAGGCTATCTAGCCCATGTCGCCAAACTCTGTAAGAAGTACCAGGTACTACTTATTGTGGATGAGGTCGCGACCGGGTTTGGCCGGACTGGACGAATGTTCGCCAGCGAACATGAGGGGGTGTCTCCTGATTTCCTTTGTGTAGCGAAAAGTATCACCGGTGGTTACCTCCAATTGGCGGCCACTTTAACCAAAGAACGAATATATCGCGCTTTTCTGGGCCGCTATGATGAATTCAAGGCCTTTTTCCATGGCCATACCTATACGGCCAACCCGCTGGCCTGCGCGGTGGCTTTGGCCAACCTGGAACTCTATAAGAAAGAAGATTTATTGGCCAATGTGCGCCGGCGCACATTACAGATGGCCGCATTCTTCAAAGCTTTGAAGATGCATCCCCACGTCAAAGAAGTCCGCCAGATGGGCCTGATGGCCGGGATTGAGCTAATACAACGAAAAGCGTCTACCCTCTCCCCAGCCCTCCCCCGAGAAGGGGGAGGGGATCAAAAGAATGCCCTCTCCCTTCTCGGGAGAGGGACGCCGAAGGCAGGGAGAGGGGAAGTTCCGTATCCCGCCTCTGCCCGAATGGGCCTAAAGGTCTGCGATGCGGCCTTCAAACGGGGTGTTTGGCTCCGACCCCTGGGGGATGTGGTCGTGCTGATGCCGCCTTTGGCGATTTCTGAAAAAGAGCTGAGTTTCTTACTACGGGTTCTGGAAGAAGCGATTAGTGAGGTCACGGAAGCATAGGACGGCGGCTATCCGGAGAGGCGGCCGTCCAGGAAGGCGGCCATCCTGAACGGCAGCGAAAGGTAACTATTTAAAATGGACTACCTTTCGCCGATGTTCTGGATAGCCGATGTTCAGGATGGCCGCCTTCCTGGATAACCGCCGTTTTCTCTTGTTTTCAGATCGTTTCCCGTTATACTCCCTTCAGAATGCTGCATTGGCTCCGCAACTACGTTTTTGATCCCGAATTTAACCGCAAACGAAAATTTCTCCAGCGGATTTCGCTCTTCCAAGGCATCTCACGCCGCGAATTCGGCCACCTCTTTCAATCGCTGGTGATCCGGTCCTACGCGCCGGGCGAAATCCTTTTCCATGAGGGCGACGCCGGCCGAGCGCTTTTTATTTTGGAATCCGGGCGCGTGGAAATTTCGCGAATGACGCCGGATGGCGGCACCGCCCAGGTGGCTATCCTCAACCCCGGCGATTATTTCGGCGAAATGTCGCTGCTGGACGAACGTCCGCGCAGCGCGACCGCCGCCGCGATGGATCCTGTACGTGTACATCTCCTTTATAAAACGGAACTGGAAAAGTTAGTTCGCCATGTCCCACATATCGGCGCGGCCATCATGACGCATCTGGGGATGCTCCTCGCCGCCCGTCTCCGGTCCATCACCGACACCGCCCCGATTTCCATTGCCTCCACGGTGAAGGTGAGGGAAGTGTTGTGACTATGAGATTCAGTATCAGTCCCTCCCCCTTCTCGGGGGAGGGTGGCCGAAGGTCGGGAGAGGGAGCCCTCTCCCCAGCCCTCCCCCGAGAAGGGGGAGGGGGATGACCTTCTCCGGCCGCACAATAATCCCTCTGTTCTTTTTGGCTGCCATTTCATATTTCTTTTACAGGGTACACGAGATCCTTCTGCCGTTCATCTTGGCCTCCGTCCTCGCCTATCTCTTCAATCCGCTGGTGCGATTTTTCGAAGTCCGCGGTCTCCGCCGCCGGCCGGTTGTTCTCGTTCTCTATGTGAGCTTGATGACCATCTTAAGCCTCTCGACCTATAAACTGGCCTGGGTGGCTGCGTTGGAGGCTGAGGAAGCGGCGCACAATATGCCGTCGTATGTGCAAAAGGGAAGCGAAGCGCTGGCCCACATCCGCGCCTCTCTTAACGCCGGACCTGCGCACGACGACCGGCGTCCCTTCCAAATGCTGGTGCGGCGCGTCGCTGTTAGTTCGGACGTGATTGACTTTATCGCCGATCATGGCAAAAACTGGCCGCAGGAGATCCTAAGCCGCATGCCGTCCTTCGCGCTGGGCATCCTGCCGGTTCTCGAATTCGCATTTATCGTTCCCTTCATTGGATTTTTCGTCATTCAGGAAGGCCCCAAATTCAGAGATCACATACTAGGGTGGGTACCGTCCCGCTACGTCGAAATGGTCCTGGGACTCATGGTCGAGGTCGACAATTCTCTGGGGAAATATGTTCGAGGTGTATCGCTGGAATGTCTCTGCGTCGGCTGCATCGCTTTTGCCGGTTTCTGGGCGATCGGCCTGGATTACGCGCTGCAAATCGCGATCGTGGTGGGCCTGGCCAATATCGTTCCCTACGTGGGTCCGGTCTTGGGGATTTTTCTCGGCGGAGGGGTGGCGCTTTTTCAATGGGGTACGGCGGGCGGAATACTGAAGGTGCTGGTCGTCTGCGGGGGAGTCCGTTTTATCGAAGATTGGTTTATCCAGCCGACGGTCATGCGCAGCGCCGTCCACCTCCATCCCGTCATGATCGTCTTCGCCCTCATGTCCGGCGCCAAACTCTTCGGCTTCTGGGGACTCTTGTTCGGTGTCCCCATCGCCTGCATGGTGAAAGTGCTGCTCGAGGTTCTCTGGCCCTGGTACCGCTCACAATACGGCTTCGCAAGTCCGATGCCGTTGCCGGAAGTTAATCGAATACCGCTAATCTAACGGAATCGCACATCGCAGATCGCAAATCGGATATCGTTCATTTAGAGTTCACATGTTGATATAACACCCCCTCTCCCTTCTCGGGAGAGGGCTGGGGAGAGGGTTCAAGCGCTTGCCGTATGACTTCCAGAACTTGATTGATGTTTTGAAGAACGTCATTGTTCCAGAAGCGTAAGACGCGAAATCCTTGTTCGTTTAAGTGCCTCGTTCTGGTTTCGTCATAAGAAATTTGATCTTGATGTTGCCCCCCATCAACTTCAATCACCAGACGGCCTCGTAAGCAACAAAAATCCGCAATATACCGATCGATAGGTTGTTGTCTTTTAAACTTAAATCCAGAGAAACGCTTGCTGCGAAGATGTCTCCAAAGTTTCATCTCAGCATCCGTTTGATTTGTTCTCAGCTGCTTAACCTGGAATAAAAATTCTGAATGAATCATCATGCTTTCCCTCTCCCGGCCTACGGCCACCCTCTCCCGAGAAGGGAGAGGGCACTCACTTATTAGAGGTAATTTGATCTTTTTTATTCGCAACTATTTTTAGTTGTCAGTTTGCTTCGATTTTACGCAGAGGTTTTGGCGAAGGAAGATATTATGCCGCCCAGGCGGTGGGGTTATTATCAATCAACTGCTTTCGAGTATCCTCGACTTGGTTTTGAACTGAAGAAGGCACCAAATCCGAGTCCGCAAACCCCGCCGCGGCAGCTTCCGGCACTAGAGGCGAATTCATTCCGCGCATCGCCGCCGCCGCGCCGCCCACCAATCCCATGAGCTGCCGCCGGTTGGCGCCGGTGTGCAGGAAGGTCATCACCGTCGGCCCGATAAGACCCCAAGAAGCCCACAGGAGGCCGGCTGCGAAGACCAGCATCCAAAGCGCGGGAGCCATCGGATCTAGGGCACGAATCACAGGGGCAACTGCATGGAGGTAAGGGACCAATAGCGTCACCAATGGCCCGATGATCATCAGCACCGCCCCGTAGGCGCCGACTGTGGCTCCGCGGGGACGCGCAGATGACATACAAATCGTAGAAGTTCGAACAGGGGGCTTTTCTCGGTCTTGAACGAGAATCCACTTACGGCTACGATCAAGTGTGATTTTCCCATGATCGTGTTCTATAGACGCATCTGAATCCATATGCAGGACGTTTCTCTTGCCGTAGGATAACGACGCCAACGAATAACTCTTCAAATTTATCGGAGATCCTGGTATTCCTTTGACTTCGACATAAACATCTGTAGTAACCGCATTAATGACGAAGAATTGACTTCCAATGCGAAAGCGGTACAAGCCGTTTTCATCAGGCGGAACACCTACGCCTTTCCCATTGAGGAGCACGGTGTATATTGGAGTCCGGACAGCAGGTTTTGGGGCTGGTGCGGTAGGTTGTTGCGCTGGCACAGAAGAGAGGCCCTCGAATCCGGCGTTAGTCAGTTTCTCGATCACATCGAGTGTCTCAAGCGTACTGGAATCCGGTTTTTCGATTTCCTTCGAATTCTCGGGATTAAGCATGGCGACGATACGCTTGGCTAAGTTTTCGTCTCCCGAATTTCTGAGACCAAAGAGCAGCCATCGAGGGTAACGAGACCGATCTATTCGAAGTTTGAGAACATCGCGAGGATTTTCCTTGACGGGCTTACCTTGCTTGTCACGAGTAATCCCGGTCCCATCAGGGCCGAATGCGATCCCTATATTGATGGTCAAGTTCGTAATTAAATCTCCCGTTTGTTCCGAATCCTCCACGAAATGCGCGTGGCCGGACTTCAGCGCGGCTGCTACCGCAGAACTTAGTTTCGCGGAAGCGGAATCAGGAAACTCATGCTGGTTTTCCGGAGCCGGCTTGCCGATCCATCTCCCTTTCGCATGGCCATCCTCGGTAATCTTAACCAGGTACGCTTCGAGGCGCTCCCATTGCGGCTGACCGGCAACCGTACTGTAGGTATCGCTCGTGTAATAAATTTCAGGACGGCCGTCGCGCACTGCGGCCACCCATAGCCTTCCCTTATGTTTGAAAACACTGTTGAATATCTGGATCCCGGGTTTCGGATTTTGCACGGCCTTGCGTATAAAGTCATAGAGTTCAGTCCCAGGAGAAATCTCCATAGGAGTCGTTCCGTCCAACGTTGGGATCGAATCTTTTTCATCCAAGAGCCATTGGCCCTTACTCTCGCTGTAGACTTTGACCCGTCCCACTTCCACGGATTTGGCGAATTTATAGCTGGATCCGAGCAGGGCGCGCAGTGCGTTGACCAAGGTATCGCGGCTTTGGGTCTGTTCAAAGGTGTAGACGTTGTTGAGATAATTCCTTAGCAGCCGCAGAAGGTTCGGAGGATTCTCGCTCTTGGCGCCGATGTCGTTAATCACGTCGCGCAGCACATCGCTGTCCAGGTATTCCGCCAATTTTCCGGGATTCTGCAGAAAATACTGTCGAGTATGGGGATCCAGCCCCTCAACGACCGTCTGGGGATTGTCCGGTAATCCTAAAACCTGCCGAGGGGAGGCATCGGTAAAAACGTGATAAGAAAAGGCCGACCGCAGACTGCGGGTGTTGAGAAAGGTCTGATGGGACTCGGCCTGTGCGATCTCTCGGGCGTGCTCCGGAGTATTCATCAGCAACGTAAGAGCCATCTCCAATGTTTTGATGATGGCGGGAAAGCGATGCGCAGCATCGCTTGGCAGGAGATTAACAGCGGGTATGTTGCGATTGAGCTTTACGGCCACGACCTGGCCGGGCAGACCGTTGGATACATGCACATTCAGAGAAGGGACGCCATTCCGGTCCGAGATAGCCTCACGGATCTTCTCTCGAATGTTCGCGGCATCCGCACCGGGCGCAATAGACCGAATCCTAAAGGTTCCCTCACCCGGCCTTGGCTCGGGTTCGCTTGGAATGGGCGGAGCAAAATCTGCCAGGATCTCCTCAAGATGGCGAACCGTGAAGCCTGTGCGGGTCATTTCCGGTTCTAAGTCGGGGCGCTCAAAGGGTCTCTTCCACTCAATGACGGTTCCATTCTTGGATCCGATGTCCTCAAGCCGAACGTCCCATAATCCATTTTCGCGAGTCACTGTCAGGCGGGCATGATGTCTGGAAATCTCATCGTGGGACATTTGAAGTCCCTTCCTCGGATCAACGTCTCGGCCCATTTCAATGGGCGTTCCCTGTTTAAATGCTTGTCGTTCGCCGACGGTCATGAGAGTGCCATGATAGTCTTGGGTCATTTCTTGTATGCGGACCTCGTCGCCCTCGAGAGTCACAAAATAGCTCCATGGCACCCCTGGCATAGTGATCCGGAATTCTCCATCGACGAGCTCCTCAAACACCGCATGTACGCCTCCGCCAGGAAGACGAGTTCGTTCTCGCGGTTGCTCAACCCTGTGAAGTTTCCATTCGAGAGACCGTATCTCCTCCGGGGACGTCACACCTAATGTCCGGAGTGCTTTGACGGCTTCCCTGGCTTTATCGAATTGTCCGGCCGCCAAAGCTCTATTGAATTCCACCATATGGGCCTGACTGACATTCGTGGGTCCAAATTGGCCGGATCGCGTACCGGAATTTGGTTCAAGGGGAGCGGCAGCTACCGGACGTTCGGATGCAAGCCCCAAATCCACTCCCATTTTTCTGGCGGCAGTGACTGTGATGGCCTCCTGATCTTCTTGGACGGCGGTTGGGAAATAGAGATTAAGCTGCAACTGTCGTTCGAGCGGAGACATTGTGCGAAAATCATCGATTCCCCAACCCTGGGTCTGCAGCCTTGTCATCAAGGAATATCCATAGACGTCCAGTAGTAGAGGTTCGACTCCGTTCAAAAGGGCGGCACCGTTTTTTAAAACCAAGTCTCTAAGGTTTGATAACTCAGGAGTATTCCGAAAAATCGGGTAAAAGGGATTGCTCTTATAAGCCGCTTCGTTTTTCGATTGCAAGACGGGGATAAAGCGCTTAATGTCTGACGGATAAATACCGGAGCAGGCTGAAATGTAGGCAAGAAGATGAAGATCAAGATTCGTGAGGGCGGTTTGAACACTTTCATCTTCACTCAAACCCTGGGTGTTCACGCGGGAACGCAGGTCTGCGCTAATGCTGGCCCAATTGGTGTGCCATGGGCCGTCGACCGTCGTCGGTAACGAGTTCGTTAAAACTTGCACGTGACCGTTAATTTCGGTCAGTAGAGCACTTTTATTGGCGGTTTTTTTATCATCTAAGTCTCGTCGGCGATTTTCTTCAATTTCGGCGGCGGTCGGATGCTTCACCTTTACGACAACGACACTCATGTTGTCCAGGTGGGACCCGGATTCCGTGGGATTTCTTAGCGCGGGATCTTTATGATAGGTCCAGGCCCGGTTGATGAATTCACGGGCTTGTTCGAGCGGGGTGATTCCGAGATCGAAAACTTCTTGAAAAGCGACGACTGCTGACGGGGGGAACGGATGATGGGCATGGTAAGCATATAGGACGTACTGATCGACTATTCCATCGCTGGTGAAAGCGATCTCATCAATTTCGCGTTTGTCCAGCACGGCGAAACTTCCAGATGCCTCATCCAGAAGGGGGGCTTCGGACATTCCTTGTTGGAGAACCACCGTCACAAAATTGCGTCCCGGATGGATCGCCGCTAAGTCCTCGGGAATTATTTTGAGGTCCAACCAGGTTTGCGCCGCGGCATGATCCTGCGTGACTTGTTCCACAACGCCATCCGTGTATTTCACAACACCTCGGACATCGCCGACTTTAAGCATAATGATTTCGTTTTTCCTCTCGATTCCGGCTACGAAAGTAGCTCCCATGCCGTCGGATCCGAGTCCCTGTGCCCGCGCTGCATTCAATTGCACGATGCATTGATTCAATATCCACTGTGCCGCGGCCTTGATCTCTTCATTAGTCATTTCCTCTCTGAAAAAATCGACGTATTGCGCCCAAACGGCCTTCACAATTCCCGCCGCCACAGCGCCGCCTCCGTAACCGCCCATTCCATCGGCCACACCGTATACCTTGATCTTTCCATCGCGCGTAACGAGGTCGATGACGACGTCCTGCTGATGTTCCTCGGGTTTGAGGTACAGGTATTTATTGCCCGGGTCGATATGCGATGCGACCTCCGTCTCGAGAATTGTGTCTGAGATATCCAAAGCGGTGCCAGGCACATGACGCGGAAGATTGATCGGATCCAAGCGGCTCTTTAATCGGCGTCGTCGTTCCTCAAACGGAAGGGCAGCCGCTGCATCCACTCCCTTAAGAACGACTAAAACATTGTCAAATCTAGAAAACAATGGATCAAGAGCATTATTTTGAACCGGAAGATAAGTATTTTGATAATGACCGACAAATGCCTCAGGATTCCCCGACGCGGCGATGTTTCTATTCCAATTCACTAAATAGTCGAGATGCTCATTCCGTCTCGCTTCAATTAGGTGCAAATAGCCATCAAGTTTTTCGGTTAATGATTGTATGCGCTGAAATTTTTCGATTCCTTCGCTGAATTGACGCAACGCCTTGTGGACTCCTTCGTCTTCCAGCACGCCCACGTCCCTGGACCAAGCCTCCCAGGCCGTTTTTTGGGCCTGCCACTGCGTCAATTGGTCTGGATTTACACTCGCCAGGGGGGTAGCGCGCACGGCCTCCGTCCAACGTGCAAGGTTCGCTGTTGCTGTTGCTTTGGCGCTTGATTGAATAGCTGCTTGGAGCGCGGCCAACTCGGCCTCCAATTTTTCTCCCTGTCGAAAGACGATGGGCTGAGGGCCCGTTCGTAAACTGACTAGGGCGGCGTTGCATAAGGTTATGGGGTTCGCTCGTTCGTTTTCGGGAATGGCCTGCAGCCCGTCGACTTGAGCTCGGAGGGCTTGAACCTTTTCCACATGCGGGAGGATCAATTGTTCCCGGGCAATCGCAGTCTCTGTTTCATCGAAGAGGAGTTTGAGCGGCTCATCTTCAGTTAATGCCGATGCTCCTAACAGCTCAAGGGCTCGACCATAGTCCGCAAGGACTTTGTTATAAGTTTCTTGCCAAGCGCCCACCTGTATACGCGTAAGTGAAAGGATGGCCGATTCTTCAATTTGAGCTTGCAGATGGTACAGCCGCAGGGCGAATCGGAGATTACTGTAGGCTTGCTTAACTGTCGAATTCCCTTGAATAAGACTCTTGGTCGGTTCCGCGGCGGCCCAAGCCTGCGCGGCCGCCGTACGCTCCGATAGGGAGTCGGTCGTAAACTCCTTGTCCGTGGTTCGCGCGAACGATGCGGCTGTGAGTTGATTACGTTGTTGTTCAATCCAGAGTAACGCTCGCGCTTCTTCAACTGGCTGGAGATCCGTAAGCGAGAATTCGACCTTTCCAAAAGCGGCATCGGTTCGCATCTTCACATATTCTTTTTGCGCTTCATCATGCGTGGCGGGATCGCGCAAACGAGCAATCAGGTTAGTAATCTTTCCAGTTTTCTCGACCTGGCGGGCGGTTTCGATGCGTTCGACTTCCCGGCGGGCTTGCTCTTCCGTCTGCTGAACTTGAACTTCCAGTCCGGGGAATGGAGACTCGGGTGTCACAGTGAAGGGAAGTAATGCGGCTCCGGAAGGGGGAAAGGCTGCCGCCGCGGCATCGGCCGCTACTGGGCCAACCAAATCCCATGAGGCTGGCTGTGGCATAGCCACCGGTCCGGCTGGCGAGGGGGCTAAATCAGCAGGTATGCCGACGGCAAATCCAGGCAATACCGGCGAAGGTTGTTGCGCAACTTCTGGAAAATTTCCTGCCAGTGAAGGGGGCTGAGGTTGTGCAGCAACCGGCGCTGTCTGAGGCATCGGCTCTGTCTTGCGGAGGCGTTCAGCCTCAGCGGCTTGGGCCTGCTGTTGGCGTTCGGCCTGCTCAGCCCGTAAGGCCACTTCTAGACTTTCGAGACCTGTTTCACGTGATGCCATGGCGTCCGCCGCTTCATGCTGGCCTTGGCGCCTAGCTTCGACGCGGGCGAGTTCCTCTCGTTGGCGTTGGGCGACCTGCCGGATGAAGGGACCAGAGAAGAATGCTGGGTAGGCGGCGATGATCGCCTGTAGAGCGGCCCGCGCAGCGACGAATTGGGAACTCGCTGCCGCTCGCCGGTCCGCCAGTTGTCGCTGCTGCTCATCGGCTGCCTGGCGTTCTGCCTGCTGGAATTGGTCGATTTCGTCATCGGTCTGAAGGTGGTCTTGTTCCTGCTGAGCTTGCGCTCCAAGACGGGCTTGAGCGGCCGTTTCATCGTAGGCCTGTTCCAATGCGGCCTGAGTGTCCTCATAGTCGCGGGATTCTTCGGCTTCTTTTTGTCGGTAGGTGGCTTCTATTGCAGTGTTGTGGCGTTCTTGGGCACGAGCCCTGAAGCGGGCGAGCCGGGCGTCCGCCTCCTGCCTAAAGAGCGTCTGCTGTTTTGCAATGGCGGTTTCCAGAAGCGTGCGGGCGCTTTGCTCAAGGGCAGGATCCGTGAGCAAGGCTTTGCGATTATTAACCCAGGTTTGTAAGTCCGCGGCCAGGGCGGAGAATTCCCTGCGCTCAGTGATGGCGTCCAGTCGGGTCTGAAATCCTTCGAGTTGACTGGCCGATGTCTGAATCAGGCTCCGGCGTTCGGCTTTGTATGCAGCGCTGAGCCGGGCTCGGTTTTCGGCGAGTTGCTGTTGATGGGCCTGAGCGGTCTGGCGTTTCGCGTCCTGGAATTGCGTGATTTCCTCTTCAGTTTGTTGCTCGAGCTGGGCCTCATGATCTTGAGCCTGTCCGCGAGCTTCTTGGGTCATTCGGTCATGAGCCGCTTCCAGGGCCTCACGCGTATCGCGGTCTTGATCCGCTTCCTCTTGGGTTTTCTGCTGGTAGGCGGTATCCACCTCCGTCGTTTTACGATCCTCGGCGCGCTGTCCCGTTGCAAGCGCGCGTCGCGTTTGTCGGCGTTCGGCGCGCCGTAGACTCACGCTTTGCCGCCGATCTTGCTGCGTCTGATGTTGCTGTGCGGCCTGCCACATCAGGGATTCCCGAACTTGCTGGGATTCCAGACGGGCCGCTTCCTGCAGATCATGCTGGTGGCCTGCGACAAGGATGAGGCTGCTGAGTTGCCGGGTCAGAGTCGTAACCGCTTCACCCAAATCTCCAGCCAGGTTTAAGGCGGCGTCCTGTCGTTCCCGCTCGCCCATTTGGAAGGCAACTTGATCGACCCCGGCTTTATAGAAGGAGGCGGCTTCAGCAGCTTGGCGATTTCGCTCGTTCGCTTGGCGTTCAGCGACCTGACGGATGAATGCTTCTGAGAAGAACGCTGGGTAGGCGGCTATGACGGCCTGCAAAGCCGCTCGTGCAGCAACGAATCGGGCGCTCGCGGCCGTTCGCTGCTCAGCCAGTTGCCGCTGCCGTTCATCAGCGGCGTCGCGTTCTGCCTGCTGAAATTGGGCGATTTCCTCATCAGTCTGGTGTTGGAGTTGGGCCTCTTGATCTTGTACCTGGCCGCGGGTTTCCTGAGCCAAACGGTCATGAGCGCTTTCTAATTCAATCTGCGTGTCCTTGTATTGGCCGGCATCTTCCCGGGCCTTCTGGTGGTAGGAGTCATCCACTTCCGCCGCTTTACGGGTCTCGGCGCGTTGTCCCGTTGCAAGTGCGCGTCGCGTTTGTCGGCGTTCGGCGCGCCGTAGACTGGCGCCTTGCCGCCGATCCTGCTGTGTCTGACGCTGCTGCGCGGCCTGCCGCATCAGGGATTCCCGATCCTGTTGGGCTTCCTCCAGATGGGCCGCTTGTTGCAAGTCATGCTGTTGGCCTGCGCCAAGGATTAGGGTGCTTAGTTGCCGGGTTAGATTCGCTACCACTTCGCCCAAATCGCCTGCCAGATTCAAGGTTGCTTCCTGGCGTTCTTGCTTGCCCAGTTGGAAAGCGACTTGACTTACGCGAGTTTTATAGGAGGAAGCATCTTCAGCAGCCTGGCGGTTGCGCTCGGTGGCTTGGTGTTCGGCGACCTGCCGGATGAACGCTTCTGAGAAGAACGCCGGGTAGGCGGCGATGATCGCCTGCAGAGCGGCCCGCGCAGCGACGAATTGGACACTCGCTGCCGCTCGCCGGTCCGCCAGTTGTCGCTGCCGCTCATCGGCTGCCTGGCGTTCTGCCTGCTGGAATTGGTCGATTTCGTCATCGGTCTGAATGTGGTCTTGTTCCTGTTGAGCTTGCGCTCCAAAACGGGCTTGAGCGGCTGTTTCATCGTAGGCCTGTTCCAAAGCAGCCTGAGTGTCCACATACTCGCGGGATTCTTCGGCTTCCGTTTGTCGGTAGGCGGCTTCTATTGCGATGTTGTGGCGTTCTTGGGCACGAGCGCGGAAGCGGGCGAGCCGGGTGGCCTCCTCCTGCCTAAAGAGGGTTTGCTGTTTGTTAATGGCGGCTTCCAGAAGTGTGCGGGTGCTTTGCTCCAGGGCAGGATCTGTGAGTAAGGCTTGGCGATTATCGACCCAAGTTTGCAAGTCCGCGGCCAGGGCGGAGAATTCCCGGTGCTGAGTGATGGCATCCAGCCGCGCCTTAAATCCTTCGAGTTGACTGGCCGATGTCTGAATCAGGCTCCCGAGTTCGGCTTTGTATGCAGCGCTGAGTCTGGCTCGGTTTTCGGCGAGTTGCTGTTGATGGGCCTCGGCGACCTGGCGTTCTGATTGTTGGAATTGGTCGATTTCCTCTTGGGCCTTGTCATTAAGTTGGGCTTCATGCTCCTGCGCTTTCTGGAGCTCTTCTTGATAAGCGGCTACCAATTCGGATTGCGTGTCCTCGTATTGGCCGGCGTCTTCACGGGCTCTCTGCCAGTAGTCGTGGTCAATTTCATGTTGATGATCAACGTCCTCAGCCTCCCGTTGGCTTGCCCGCTCGGCGTAGGCGGCTTCTTCTTGTTCGTTGTATTGATCGAAAAGTAATTGGAAAAAAGGGAGGGCAACGAAAATGGCTTGGGTAGATTCGGCATTAATGGCTGCTTCCAGCTCGATCAATTTCCCTTCAAGACTTGTACGCCACATATCGTGGGCTGCGATCGCTATGGCAAGAATCCTATGCTCGTCTACAGGATTTGCCAAAAGATTCTGAGATGCGGCGAAAACCGGGGGGCCTGTTTCGGTGGGGGGGGCTTCGCCAGGGCGGCCGATCAGGACTCCGTTAAAGATGCCGATCTGTTCCTGTGCTTCTTGAAGCGCCGCGAAGCGGGCCTGACGGAGATTTTCCACGAGCGTATTCAATTGAGCCGGATCGTTGGGAATCCCGCGCCAGCGGGCCATCAACCTTCGGAGCATGCCGCGCGGATTCAAAAGCCCTACGCTGGTCCCCGCGGCGGCCTCCAGTTCGGCCTCAGTTTGGAGCAGCGTCGCCTCCCTCAGTCGACGTTCGATGCCCGACAGGCGATTTTCGGAGGCTACAGGTGCATTAGACAGATGCTCAACCGCGTATTGGATAAAGCGCCGCTCGTAGGCCTCCGCTTTTTGGAGATCCAGATAAGATAATGGGGAGCGCGATAAGGCTTCTGCGATCAGGGCGTGATGCCTCAGCCGGCCGCCGGATTGATATTCGTTGATGAGTTGTCGCAACTCGTTCGGATTCATGCCGTTCAGTTCGGCGGTATGGAATTGGGTCAGACCTGTCGTGTGATTGACGAACCACCCCGTGCTCGCCTGTTCGTAGGAGGCCAAAGTATGAGCTTCTGCTTGCGAGAAACCGAGCGTTTGCCACCCTATCTCACGCTGCTCGTGAAATAGCGCTTCATCTTGGACCTGAGGGGATAATTGGTCGTTGAGGACGATCCACTGAACGCCATCATTAGATGTAAATTGATAACCTCCAATGCGGTTACCCAAATGGGTCCTAACTACATTCGCCTCCAACTTCTGGTCCAAAAAGGTGAATGAACGAATCTCGTGTGGTAGTCCGGTAAATTCATCGTGTCGCGACACAAGCTCATTTCTTAAGGCTTCGTTGGTAAGGTCAACCCCAGATTGACTCACGCGAATCCGGCGCAACGATCCTGACGAACTCGTGGGTGGCACAGCAGGCGGGGTGAAAACGTCAGGAGTGAGAGGAGCGGTCCCTCGTCCCGGAGTATCCAGGTGATTTTTGTAGGCATCTGTGTAACTGTTATGGCTTTTCTGAAAAGCGCTTTCTGCTCGATCCAGAGCTTTTCCGGCCAGTCGATAGTCTTCGGCAGCGTTTTGAACATCTACCCTGACCCGACCCTTCTCTACCCCGGTGGCGAGGCTTAGGTTAAGGCGGGCCTCCTCCAATGCTTGTTCACTCTGTAGGAATTTTTCCCGCGCAACCTCTAGGTTTTGTAAAGCCTGTTCACGGGCCGACTTGGTTTCGGCCAGTCGCGCCGCTTGGCGCTCATAACTCCGGTCGGCCCAACGGTCGGGAAGTTCGCGGATCTTTTGGCTGCGGTCGCGGAGTCCCTGAAAGCTCGGAGTACTTTCGCGCGGAGCGCGCCGGGCCAACCAATCGCGATAAGCCGGTACGGCGAACTTCCGGATCAGCCAGACCGTCAGGATCACCAATGCGACTACCACCGCTACCACGGCGATCATTTCAATCGGATGTTGGTTGTGATGGAACCAGGTCTGCGCACTATCCCATAAATGGTTCCACCAATGGCCAGGGGCCGGCGAAGGTGCTGGCGCCGGAGGATTCACCGGCGCTGGGGGCGTGACAGGCGCCGTGGGCGGAGTGATCGGCGCCGGCGGGGTTATGGGCGGTGCAGAAATGATTTGCACATCCGGGAGCCGACGAAGCACATCTGGAGGCAAGCCGTGCAAATGAAGCATATCGCCCGGGTGATAATGCGGCCCGCTGTAATCCGTGTACTTCGTGTAAGCGTCTTGAATTTGTTGCCACAAGTAATGGCCACCCGGGCCCTTGGGTTTCTCTCCAAGCGCCTTCAAAATTTTTAGGCCAACTTCACCGGCGGTATTGCTCGCGCCCACGGAGGTTTTGGTGAAAGTGGCCGTGGCTTCGCCTGTAACTTCATTAAAAGCATAGGATTGTGCGCGGCCTAAGACGGTGAAAATGATCGCCAGCAATGGAACCATGAAACGCGTGCGCGTGATGAATCGGCTTGCGCGGCCGATAGTTTGCCCTACTCGACTCAACCAAACCAAGACAGAACGAATGTTGCTGCTTTTGGGAGTCGAAAGTCCGGACGGGTCTTGTCCGGTTGCGACGCCAAAACGAGCCAACTCGATGGGGTGGAGTAGTTTGGCTCGTAGTTCTTCATTGCCCGGTACGTTGATCCAATAGGTTAAGGCATTCAGAATGGCAGGAATATCTTTCCTAGATTCGCTTCCTTCCTTAAACTCGCGGAGGGCTTGATTCCGAACCTCATCGGACGCCGCGAAAAGAAGGTTGGCCATCATGGATAAAAAGAGATCGTCATAGAATTGCTCTTCGCGTTTCAAGAATGCCTGCCGATTTTGGTCGACTAAATTCCAAATTTCCTCAAGTGTCGGAGGTATAACACCTACCATTACGCCTTTCGTCGCTTGTTGGGGACCTCGAATTGAAGTGGCCTGCGGCACGGCGAGAGGGTTAACGCCAGGGAGGCCACCACGGTAATCCCCCATATCATCGAAGCGAGCGAGATGACGGCCCGGACCGGGCGAAACTTGGCCATCTGACGATGGCGGGGTCGTGCCGGTGACCTGATTCCAAAGATTGAGACGCGTCTGTAAATTCTCCCTTGCTCGCCTGAGGGCGGCCTCTTCGCCTCCGTGCCCTTGCCGCGCTCGCCTAAAGGCATCGAAAACATTGGCGTCCTCGGCGATCTTCTCTCCAAAGATGTTCCTCACATCCGTCTCAGAAATGGTGACGGGTGGGTGCTGTTTGTCGAAAATATCCAAAGCTTTCTTAACTGAAGAGGCTTTTTCGCGCTCTTTCGGGTTGGCTGGAGGGAGGGCGTAGTCGCTTAATGAAGCCAACGCGGCTTGCGCAAAGGTTTCGGCGTCCCAAAAACGACGGGTTGCCCTAATGCCGGCCTCTTTGGCCTTTTCTACATCTTTCAAGATGATTCGGAGATTGGCGCGATCAGCGTACCATTCGAGATCATCAATTTTATTTTCAGTCACGTCTATTTCGGACAGTAGAATTTGCATCAGTTTCTTGGCCACTCGCCCTCTGGCTTCGCGGGCGAGCTGCGCGTCGCGGTCGCCGCTACCATGCTGGAGATGGGCATCGCCGAACTCATCGGCTACGCGGCTGAATGGACGGCGAAGTGGACCGAACGGGCCCTGCGGTTCCATCGGTGGTGGCGAATGTCGAGACGATGAAGGTCCAGCGGGAACTCTGGACTGGCCTTGCGCCGCAGCCAACTCAGCTGGCAGGGGGCGGATCGCCCCTGGCGTGTCCTGCAGTAGGATGATCATGGCTTCGTGCAGTGCCGGACCCCCGTCGATGTAAGTCTTCTGCTGAGGATCCCCCTGCACGCGCTCTCTGATGTAAGAATAGAAATCGAGGGCCTTTTCAAAAAAGCCCGCCGGAACCTTTCGAGCTCTATAGGGCCAATATTCTTGGCCGCGGTGGTTTTGAAGAAGAAATGCTCCCTTCAAATCGTCTATTGAGCGGATAGGTCGTGGTAGCGCAACGTTGTCATGGCTAAGCTGCACGAGCAGGCAGAAAACCGCCGCTTCCGGCGATGGGTCCTTATCAATAGGCCCCTTGGCCAGCCGTTTTAAGATTCCCCCCGTCGTGATGTCCACAAGCTCTTTTTGCAGTATCGCCCGCTCGACGCGCGCGGCGGCCGCAGGATCTTCCGGAGTGACGGCAATATCATTGTCTGCGAGCGCAACTTCAGAGGATTCGGGTGCCGACGGGAAAATTCGCGATAGAATCGGATCGACAAACAAAAAAACGAAGGCTACGAGAATTATACCGAAGACCGCGGAGGCCTCGAATGAAGCGAAGATCGCGTTTTCAGTTGTCATGCCGGCATACCACCAAATCCAGAATGCAAGAGTTGCAAGAGTCACGGAGATTCCCTCAAGCTTTGTCTTGAGTGAGACCTGATCTGCTTGAGACTGCAATTTGGCACGGAGCGCATTCACATTGACGGACCCAGCAAGGAGATCCTTGAACAGTAGATCGATTAGATTCTTTTTTAAATAAATTTCCCACGAAGGTCGGTTCTCCAATCGGCGAATCTCGTGGGCGAGAACCAAAGGCCTTAGGACTCTGCGAAGGGCATGGACGATCATTCCACCATCCTTCGAAGCAAGCCACGGCGCGATCCGGACAATGGGGTGTGCGGGGTCTGAAAGGTCCGTTTCCGCGGCCCGGCCATGCGGAAGTTCAGCGGTTCGCACGGAGACGGTGGGAAAAATAAAGCCTCGGCGAACGGCCGCTTTCAAGCCGTTCTCAAACCAACTTTGATCCAGAGTCTCTGGGTCGTGCAGGAAATCCTTCGGGGTAAACAGTTGCGTCAAGGCCGACAGAAGGAAAGAAAAAGCGATGGGTAGCACAAAGGAAACGACGACCATGATTTCCCAGGTTTGGGTGAGTGTTTCCATTTCGATATCCGCATGTCTGAAAATCCAGAAGGGCGTCATGGCGACCGCTACCGCAACGCCTAAGGCGATGACATGCCCTGCCAATCCAAAAGGTCTATTCGTTGTCGCATGGCCCGACCCTCGCCGATCCGATGTATGTTGCTGCTGAATTGAAAATTGTTCTGGGGAAAGCCCAGAGAATACGCTCACGGCCTTATCGGTCATTGCCAATTTATGATCCCCAAGGTGATCGAATCGAACGATTCTGTATAAGCGATCCCAGGTGCTGGGTTGAAGGACCCAGGCCGGAATCGAGGCGACGCCCGCCTCTTGGGCGCGTTGACCCACACGGTCGATCCAGTGGGGAATGTTTTCCCACAATTGGGCTTGGCCTTCGGCTGTCGTTGATGGTGGTGTGTCTCGATCGGGCGTACGAGTGGCGGATTGTTCAAATTCAATGAGCGCCGCTGCCAGTTTGGCCATCGGCGGATTCAGAAGATGATCTGGCGCCTTCGTATAACCAAGCGCATAGAGACGGAGCGCGATATACAAGAGGAGCGATTGGGAACGCGGCAAGGTCATGAGAGGGGGGACCGATTGCTGTGGATTAGGTGTCTCCGGTTCGTCCTGGCCTGCCGTCAGAACGGGAACGGGATCGGCGGAGCCAAGCTCGGAGAAAGGGCGGACTCGTCGGACGCGTCCATTTGACCAACGAAGCGTTAGAATCAGGATACCGATGCTGAAGGCTGTGGCCATCAATAATCCCAATGGAACGCCTAAAACGTCAAAATAGCCAAGAACCATCCGGCTGATCACGGGGCTGATTCCAACGTGCGGGAGGTTAACGATTCCAGAGCTCAAAATTGCCCCGTTTAGTCCAAGTACAGCCAAGGGCAAGAGGATCCAGGCCAGTTTATGGTCCAAAAGATCGCTAGGTTGCTCCGTTTGACGGATCTGGCGAGGAATTACTGCATCATCTGGGGTCAGGCCTGGTTTTGATGCGCCAGGCATCGAATTTAGACGTGACCCCGGCTGATCCGAAGTGTTCAAGGCCTTGAACATTCGAAGCGTGGCTAGCCAGGCGGGGATCCATGTCCACACGTGCGGACTATTGGAGGGCACTACACCGGCGACTCCAGATTTACTGCCGCGCGGCAGTATCGGGCTTTCTTCTTGCTGTGGGAGTTTTTTTGGAGCGAGGAGATTTGGCTCCCGCGCCGGCGGTTTGCGGTCCGGTTGTTTTGGAAAAGGAATCGGTTTCTTCATGAAGAGATTCCCCGCGACATTCAGCGCCGCCGAGTAGGCGTCATGCGTGAGATTGCCGAATCCAATCGCTAGTGTTTGGGAAGAGGGGCCTTTAGAGAACGACCAGAGCTTGGCTAGAGCGAAGCCGCTATCTCCGATGTCGGGACCACCAGTAACTTTCACTGATTGCACCCATTCCGGCGACTTCCTCGAGCCATCCGTCAGAATTTCTTGTTCCGTCAGATGATTGCCACTGAGGCGCTTCACATACAGCGTGCGGTCGGCGTCGGTGACTTTGTCGATGGTGGGGGAGATGACGAGGTAGCTCACGTTCTTTTCGCGGAGCATGTTCGTCAGTTGGATGGTGTGGAAGCCGCCGGCAACTAGAACAGCGACGGAGGGAGGGGAAGAGCGAGGGAGCGAGGGAGCGGGGGAGGGAGAGAGAAGGCCAAGAGTGTTTTCGATCATGGGTTTGTTGCGCAATAAGGCCATCACATAAAAGTCGATCGATGACGAAATTAATCGTCGAATTGATATTTCGTCGAATCCCTTCGCTCGCTCAGTCTTCGCGAGCAGCGCTTTCGTGAGCGCGACGAACTGATTGAGCCGGGGCGCGAAGTCGCGGACTTCGTATTCGGTGGCTTGAAGGTCGGCAAGACGGAGGAGGAGATCGAGGTCGTGTTGGACTTGGACCAAGTCAACGGCGGCGCTGCCGTTACGGCTGTCATCTGCCGTTACGGCGGCCAGCCGTAATTTGATTCGGAACGCGAGTTCCTTCGCTTCATGAATGACGCGATCCATTCCCATCGTTTGCGCGGTGTGGATGTATTCAAGATATTGAGCGAGTTCGGGGGGGACGGCTAAAAAGAGCTGCTTTTTGTAAATGAGTTCACGAAGGTAGAGATAGTAGGTCGTCGTCCCATTATTTTTGGCGAGGAGTTTGAGATCGGCTTTTTCTTGGGCGGAGAGATTGGATTGGATTTGCGTCAGAAATGAAGCGGTGGCGGCGCGAACTTGGTCCATCGTTCCGAATTGGGAGTTCGCGGCAAAAGCGGCTAACGTCGGGAAGTCGCGTTTTAAGTCAATGGTAGTTCTGTCGTTACGGCTGTCCTGCCATTGCGGCGGTTCTGCCGTTACGGCAGATCGGCCGTTACTGCGGTCTTCCGAAGTTGCGGCAGTATCCGCCTTATTCATCAATAGTCCAATAAACTCATGCGTCGATATCTCGCCCTTGTCGTAGGCTTCGACCTGTTGCTGAAATTCCCAGAGCGCTTTGTTTTTGTGAAAGACGTAGCGCGGGAGTTCGTTGATATCGTGTTGGATCGCTTTCAACTGGGAGACCAGTTCGTTGCGGTCGGCGAGCGTTTTACGGAAGAGGTCGCGGTGAACAAGGTAGTATTTTTCGTTCTCGGCGCCCACTAAGAGATTTGGAATGCCCCGTTTAATGGCGAAGTACTCGGCGCCGGTGAGTTCGCCTTCGCGCATGAGATAGTCTGAGGCAGCCAGCTTGACCTTTTCGTCCGGGAAAAGCGCCATGACGGAAGAATCGATGGGACCGGAGGCGCCCTCGACGGCCAAGGCGAACGGCAATGAAGAAGCGATGGAGGGAGGAAGGGAAGAAGAGGGGTGAACGGATGCGAGTTTATTTGCCAAGAAGTCGAGGAGTCCGGCAATATTTTTTTGAACGCCATAGTGGGCGTGTAAGTCTTGAATAAGAATGACTAACGGGTTTTTCCCTTCTTCGCTTTTTCCCTTCTTCACTCCTTCGGCGTTATAGTAGTCCACCACCCGCCCTAACTGTCCCGGTGGCATGAGCTGAAACTGCGGCAGCGAGGAAGGCCCGACGAAGAGATCGGGGGCCGCTAAAGCAGCATCCAGCACTCCCCCGGATGTCCAGATGAGCGTTAATGAGATTAATACCGCAAGTAATTTTGGGCTAAAAGGCCTGGTCATAAGTCGAGAAAAGTATAGCGGATCAATATTGCAGTCATGTTAAGAAAAGACCTAATTAAAAGAACTACAAAAGACCTCTAAAAATATGGGTCTTTTGCTGTTTAGAGGAGGGCCTGGTCCAAAGACCAGCGGGTGGGATAGCGGTTGAGTTTGTGGGTCGTTAAGGAAAGAACAAAAAGAACCGTGTCCATGGCAAGCGTTCGGTGCGGTGAAAGCATATCGGCGCCGAAACATCCGCACGACGCTAAGTCGATCCCGCGAAGAAGCGCGGACCCCAACACGCTGAGGAAAATCGTAAACAAAACCGCCGCGGCAAGGGAGGAATACCGAGTGTAGAACCCCGTGAACACAAATAGGCCGACCCACATCTCCACGTAAGGGACGAGAGTGGAGAGAGGAGTGATGAGGAAGGGAGGGAAAAGCTTGTAGGCCGCGAGAGCCGCAGCGAATTCCGCGGACGGGCCGGCGGCTTTCAGGAAGCCGGCATACACGAGCACGCCGCCGACGAGAACTCTGGCGAACAAACCAACGATATCACTCGGCTTTATTTTCACTGCCGTATCTCCCGATCGATCGTGCGGGCGCCGTCCGTGGCGAAGACCTGCCCGACCAATCGTTCGTCACCTACAAAGAAAGTCGGCGTGGCCGACACCTGGCGATCCTGCGCCTCTTTGGCGTCCTGCATGATGGGAAGTTCCCGGGACGGGTCCGCGCGGCAGGCACTGAACTTAGAAAGGTCCAGCTTCACCTCCCCCGCGATGGCCATGAAATTGGTTGTGGGGTCCTGCAGGGGCGCCCAGGCGGCCTGGGTTTCAAAGAGGCGGTCATGATACGGCCAAAATTCGTTTTGCGCGGCTGCGCATTCGGCGGCGTGAGCCGCGTTCATCGCATTTTGATGGATTTTAGTCAGGGGATAGTATTTGTAGATTAATCGCGTCTTCCCCTTGTAGACGTCCATGAGCTGTCGGACTGTTGGGTCAATGCGGGCGCACATGGGACATTGAAAATCGGAGTATTCCACGATGACGACTTTGGCGTTCGGATCACCCTTTTGACGCGCCTGAGGCGCCGCGAGGATGGGCCCCCAATTCGTTTGCTTCACCGATTGGACCGCGATTACCGGCGCCAAAAGGAGAAAGGATCCCGTCAATAGACGCTTCAAGTTCATGAGACCTATTATCTAACAAAATAGTGACCTTGTAAAAAAGGCCTTGCAACGCCGTTAAATCAAGGCAAAACTGAATTATATGGGGAAACCTTTGTCCAAAGCGGAGGCCGGTTTAGAGGCGGTTCATCAATTTGCGCTGGTAACCCGGCTAAAGCGGGCGATCGAGAAGGAAGAATTTAAGCTTTTCTATCAACCCCAGGTGGATTTACGAACCGGCCAGATGGTGGGGATGGAGGCGCTCCTGCGTTGGGAAGTCTCGGATCTAGGCATGATGCCTCCCTCGGAATTTATTCCCGTGGCCGAAGAAACAGGTCTTATCGTTCCTTTAGGGGAATGGGTTTTGCGGACGGCCTGCATCCAGAATAAGCAGTGGCAAAACGCGAAATTGCCTCCTATGGCCGTCTCTGTCAATTTGAGCGGTCGGCAGTTCCATCATCAAAACCTCGTCGAAAAAGTGGAAGCCGCGTTGCGCGAATCGCGGCTGGAAGCGAAGTGGCTGGATCTCGAAATCACCGAAACGTACGCCATGCAGGATTCCGATTTTACACTCGCCATATTGAAGGAATTGAAGCGTTTGGGGGTCCGAATCTCGATGGACGATTTCGGCACCGGTTATTCTAGCTTGAGCCAACTAAAGCACTTTCCGATTGATACGCTGAAAATCGACCGTTCGTTCGTCTCCGATTTGGCCACGGATCCCAAAGAAGAGGCCATCGTGTCCGCGATCATCGTGCTTGCGCACAGTCTGAGAATGGATGTGGTTGCCGAGGGAGTAGAAACCCTTGAAGAGCTCTCGCTCATCAAGAAGCACCATTGCGACAAAATGCAAGGCTATTTGTTCAGCCGACCGATCCCGGCTCAAGATTTTGAGACATTGCTCCGTTCGCGCAAAACTCTATAATAGCCATTACATTCCATGTCCACTCCTCTTCATGTTCTGATCATTGAAGACTCGGAGGAAGATACTCAACTCCTTCTGCGCGCGCTCAAAAAGGGTGGATACGAACCCGTCTATGAGCGGGTCGACAGCGGTGCCGCAATGGAAGTGGTGCTTGTCCGCCAAAAATGGGACGTGATTATCGCCGACCATAACATGCCGCATTTCAGCGCCATGAAAGCTCTCGATCTCCTCAAAGAAAACGGCTACGAAATCCCCTTCTTTATCGTATCGGGCGGTATTGATGAGAATCTCGCGGCGGAAGCCATGAAAGCCGGCGCGCAGGACTATGTGATGAAACACAATCTCACGCGTTTGGTGCCTGCCATTGAGCGCGAGCTGCGTGAAGTCGAAGTGCGCCGTGACCGCTCACGCGCGGAGGCGACCGTCGAGCACCAGGCGCATTACGATTTACTGACGAACCTTCCGAACCGGACCACCTTTAAGGACCGTCTCACTGTGGCACTCGCGCAGACCGGACGAAATCGAAAAATGCTGGGCATTCTGTTTGTAGATTTAGATCGGTTTAAAACCATAGTCGATACGCTGGGCCATACCATCGGGGATAAGCTGCTGCGCGGCGTCGCGGAGCGTTTGCGGGCGAGTTTGGAAGACGGGGATACGCTGGCGCGCATGGGCGGCGACGAGTTTGTCATTCTCTTGTCGCAAATTAACCGGGCCGACCGGGCGGTGCGCGTGGCCCAAAGGGTTTTAGACGCCATTAAGCCGCCTTTCCATTTTGATCAGCATGAACTGCACGTCACGATGAGCATCGGCATCACGCTGTATCCCTACGACGGGGAAGACGCGGACACCCTGTTGAGAAACGCGGATTCAGCGCTCTACCGCGCCAAGGAACAAGGGCGGAACAACTACCAACTCTATACGCCTGCCATGAATGCACGCGCTTTTGAGCGGCTGGCGCTGGAAAACAGTCTGCGACGGGCGGTCGAGCGCAAAGAATTCCTCCTGCATTATCAGCCCCAAGTGGATATGCAAACGCGGACAGTGATGGGGATCGAAGCACTCTTAAGGTGGCAGCATCCTGATTTGGGTCTTGTGTACCCGGCGGAATTTATCTCGATCGCGGAGGAAACCGGGCTCATTACTCAGCTGGGGGAATGGGTGATCCGGACCGCCTGCGTGCAAAATAAAGCCTGGCAGAAGGCCGGGCTTCCTCCGATGACGGTGGCCGTCAATTTGTCCGCCCGCCAGTTTCAGCAGCAGGATCTGGTGGAGACCGTCGCGCGGATCCTGAAGGAAACCGATCTTGACCCGCGCTGGCTGGAGATTGAGATCACGGAAGGAATCGCTATGCAGAATGCGGATTACACCAACGTTCTTCTGCGCGGCCTAAAGTCCATGGGGGTCAAGGTTGCGCTGGATGATTTCGGCACGGGGTACTCTTCGCTCAGTTACTTGAAAAAATTCCCCATTGATACTCTGAAAATCGATCAATCGTTCGTTCGCGACCTGACGACCGATCCCAACGACGCCGCGATCGCCAATGCCGTGATCGTTCTGGCGCACAGTCTGAAGCTCAAGGTCGTCGCCGAAGGCGTGGAAACGCGTGAACAGGAAACCTATTTGCGCGAGCATCACTGTGACATTTCCCAAGGATTTCTGTTCAGTAATCCCTTGGCCGCGTCCCCGCTCGAATCCCTCATCCGCCGCCATCTCCAAAAGGTCGTGTAGTTCTCTCTCCCGTAAGGGGAGACGGAAAAACGTGACATTCCTATTGATTTGTCGCGTCGCTCCTGTTACAGAAACCTATGCAGGTTCAGCGTAAAACCGCCGCGTTTTTGGTGCCGGGAATGCTGCTTTTTTTCGGCCTTACGATCTTCCTTTTTATTCTCCCCGCGCAGTATCCGCTGATCGCGCTGCTTTTTTTCACCTTCGTGCTTACAACGGCTGTGCTCATCTCGCTTGAGATGGCGGCCGTTTTTGGCGTGCTCGTGACGCTGATTGAATTCGGTGGGATCGGCGTGGTGCCGGATGCCGACAAACCCTGGATGGCCGGCCATATCGTGCTTTTGTGGGCCGGAGTGTTTCTGGCGCAGCGTTTCGCGGCTCGCGATACGGAAGATGAGCGCAAGTACAACGAGATCATTCAGGAGCGTCAGCAGGTCATGCTGAATATGGGCAAAGAAAAAGAAAGTTTGGAAAAAAGATTTGTCGAGCTGGACAATCAGGCCGCGCTGCGCCGGCATCTGTTCGATGCCGTTCAGCAGCTGGCGAGCTTGCTCGATCCCGTCATGGTCCGTCAGCGCCTGATGGAATTTGTGCGCTCCATTATCGCGAAGGGAACCATCCACTATTTTGCGGGCAGCGCGCCGCGCGACTTGATGGACCGCTGGCTCATGGAGCGCAAATTGTCCTTGCTCGTCACCGATTTAAATCAGGACAGCCGTTTTAAGATGGTCCGCGCGGGTAATGAGGTGCGGTCGGTTTTGGCCGCGCCTATTGTGGTGGAACGGCAACTGGTGGGCATCATTCGCCTCAACGGGTTTGAGCCGGGGATGTTTACGATCGGCGACCTGCGGATTCTCGAAGCGCTCTCTCTCATGGCGGCCCTCGCGCTGGAAAACCTGCAGCTGCTTTCCAAACTGCATGAAGGCGCCGTGCGTGATAATTTGACGGGGCTCTACACGCGCAAATTTTTTGACGAACGCCTGGCGGAAGAAATCCTACGCGCTGGGCGCTATCAGACGGAGTTCTGCATGCTCCTCATGGATATCGATCATTTCAAACGCTACAACGACACCTATGGTCACGCGGCGGGCGATCAGGTGCTGGTGCGCTTTTCCCAGGTCCTCGGACGGCTTGTGAGACCTGTCGATATGCTGGCGCGTTACGGTGGGGAGGAATTTGTTCTGATCCTACCGCAGGTCACCGTGATTCAGGCGCGCGAGATGGCGGAAAATATCCGCGAGGCGATCGCTGCCGAGGTGTTCCAATTTGGTTCCGATTCGTCGACACAAGAGCACGTGACGGTCTCGATCGGCCTTTCCAATTTTCCAAATGAGGCGACGATCGCCAGTCAGCTTCTTCGCGTCGCGGATTACCGGCTATATCAAGCCAAAGAAGGCGGACGGAATCGGGTGGTGGGATGAGAATAAAGAATCGCAAATCGAGAATCGCAAATCGAGCATCGCAAATCGTCGATCTCCGATATTCGATTTTCGATTTGCGATTCCATTCAGTGCTATGACCGGTCTTTCGACATTGCTGTTTACTCTCGGCCTTGTTCTCGTCATGGGTCTGGTGTATGCCACTGGAATGGCTGGCTGGATTTTCGGAAGCTTTCTTCTGCTCAGCGGCTGGGTCGCGATTCTAATCATGAAAACGGCCGAACCGGGGGCCCTCGCCGTCCAAGCCCTGACCGCGGCCCTTACCATGGGGCTTGCCCTGCGCTGGGTTTTTCGACATAGCCAATGGCAGAAACGTATGACCAAGGACTGGAAAGATGCCGAAGAAAAGCAACAACAGACTCGCGGCGTCGTAGATGACTTGAAAGCGCGCATCGCCGTCAAAGTAACGGAGGTCGACCGGGGCCTCAAGCAATACGAAATGGTCAAGCGCCTGGCGGAAGCCATGTCCTGGGACGAAATGTCGCCTTCTCTCGACAAGGCGCTTAAACATTTTTTCAAAAGCGACGGCTGGGCCGTTTATCTTACCGATGAAAAAGGCGAATTCGAACTGATTCAGCGCCGCGGGGTCACGCCGGAGCCGCGTACCGAGGACCTCGCGAAAAAAGAACCGTTTCTTCATACCTTTATCCCTCAGTCCGGGTCCGACGAAGGACGCAGCGTTTGGGCCTTGGGGATGCCGCTCTGGCGGCTGCATGAGCGGATCGGCTTATTGATTGTGCGTATCACCGATTTGGCTCCCGATCAGCAGGGAAGACTTCTTTCGGAGGCCGGCTCGTTTGCGGTGCAGCTGATCTTTGCCATGGCCAAAGCCAAGCTTTACCGCATCCTTGATAAGCGCTCGCGGACGGACGGCCTGACGGGGCTTTCACGCCGAGGACCGTTCGAAGAACGATTGCGTGAAGAAGTCGCGCGTGCCCGGTCCTTCCGCACAACGTTTTCCATCCTGATGATCGATATAGATCACTTCAAGAACTTAAACGATTCCTACGGGCACCAGGTCGGAGACGAGGTGTTAAAAACCGTCGCGCAACGCCTGCATGACGGCATTTACGAAACGGACGTTATCGCCCGCTATGGCGGGGAAGAATTTGTTTGTCTGCTCCCGCGGTCGCAGCCGGCCGGCTTAAAAGTAAAAGCCGATCAGATCCGGCATCGTGTGGCGAGCGAGCCGTTCATTATCGGTCTCGAAGCGGTCAGCGTCACGATCAGCATCGGCATCGCGCATTTTCCTCACGATGGAGATTCACCCGAATCGGTCCTGGCTTCCGCGGACCGCGCGCTGTACGCCGCCAAGGCCGCCGGCCGCAACTGCGTGGTCGAGGCGGCCTCGGTGCGTTCATGACCTCCTTTCTTTTCTGGATGATCATCGCGTTGGCTGTCGCTTTTGGAATGACCAACGGCTTTATCGTAGGAGGCAGTCTTGTTTCTGCCGTCATCACGACGCGGGCGCTTACCCCTCTCGCCGCCCTCCTGTGTGTCGCGGTTTGCGAAATGGGAGGAGTTTTCCTTTTTGGGCAGCACGTCGCGCGAATGCTGGGACAACAGCTGGTCCTATTTCCATCGGGAGAAGCCCCTGCTCGGCTCTTGGCCATTCTGGCGTCGGCAGCGGCCGGGGCGTTAGGCTGGAACCTCGTGATGTGGAGAATGGCGTTGCCCACATCCTCCGGTCATGCTCTCGTGGGAGGACTCGCCGGATCATTTGTAGGAGCTTACGGTCTTGCCGGAGTTCACTGGGGAGTTTTTGGCAGGATTTTCGTGCTCTTGGGGGTCATGCCCTTGATCGGATCTTTTACCGGATATGGATTGGCGCGCGGCGGGTATTGGGTCGGTGAGTTTCTTGCCCCCTCATGGGGTCGTGTATTTCGCGGAGCGGAAATTTGTGCGCTGGGCGGCGCCGCGCTAACTCATGGAAGCAATGATGGACAAAAAACAATGGCCATGATCGCTCTTGCCATGGCCGCGCGGAGTTCCACGGGATTACCGTCTGTTATTCCTTGGCCGGTGGCGCTTTTATGCGGGACCGCTTTAGCGGTTGGACTCATTTTCGGATCCCGCCGCATCATTCGAAGTGTTGGCCAGCGGCTTTATCGCGTACAGCCCCTTCAAGCAGTCTGCGCACAAACGTCGACGATGCTGCTCGTCGGGATCTGTTCCGTCGCCGGTTACCCCATGTCCTCGAGCCAGCTCATCTCCACTTCTCTTTTAGGAGCGGGGGTCGCGGTGCATCCGCGCGGGATCCGATGGGATTTGGTGGGCGAGATCGGCTTGGCCTGGCTCATCACGCTGCCCATGTCAGGGCTCCTCGCGGCGTCGGCGGTATGGATGACGCAAAGGATGGCGCATGTGGTTCCATAAGCGATTCGATTTTTACCAGATGCTGTTTGATCAAGCCCGCATGAGTGAGGAGGGGCTGAAACAGCTCTGCGATTATGTGCGCGCGCCGAGCGAAGCGCTCGGGCTCAAGGTGGAACAGACCGAGAAAGAAGCCGATGACCTGCGCCGCACGCTAATCGACGCGCTCAACCGCACCTTTATCACGCCTTTCGAGCGGGAAGATATTTTCGCTCTTTCCCGCAGCTTGGATGACATGATCGATTACGCCAATTCGACAGTCGAAGAGATGCGTCTCTTTCAAGCGCCGACGAATCAGCATCTTATCGATATGGCGGAGGCTCTCTACGAGGGAGCGCGCGAAATCACCATGGCGGTTGAAGGGCTTCGTCATATGCCGAACGGGATGCACCAACACATTATCAAAGCCAAAAAATCGGAAAATCGAATGGAACATCTTTATCGCGAGGCGCTGGCGGAAATTTTCAAGACAACGGATGTCGTCACCATTCTCAAAATGCGCGAAATCTACCGACACTTGTCCAACGCCGCCGACCGCGGCGACGAAGCCGCCGACATTTTGAGTGATATACTAGTCAAAAATACCTAAGGGGAGGAATTCTCATGTCTATCCGTAAAATGGCGCTTCTAGTGATGGGGATGTCTTTTTCTCATATGGCGTGGGCGGCGCCCACATTGATGGTTGGAAAGGTCACGGGGAAAGCCGGCACAGAGGCCGTTCTGCCGATTTCATTTGATCCAGGCGGTTCCAAAGTCACGGCGGCTCAATTTTCGCTCGTCTTACCTCCCGAATTAAGTGGGGACTCCATCAGTTTGGGTGAGACCGGGAATCAGGCGGGTAAGATCGTGACGGCCAAGCAGGTCGGCCAAAAATGGAACGTCATCATCATGGGGATGAATCAAACGCCCATGGTTGCCGGAGTCCTCGCCAACGCGACGCTGAAGATCTCATCTTCGGCGAAGCCGGGCAAGCTGGCCGTTAAAATTGAGAAGCCCATCTTTAGCGATGGTGCGGGCGAAAGCGTTGCGGCCGGCTCCTCCAAGGTAGGATCGATTAAAGTCACCTCTTCCGCTCCTTGACGCGCCAAAAACTGTCTATAAATCAATACGATTGATCCTTGACACTCATCGTCGAGGATTAGTATCATTCCATATACGAAATTAGACTGAACCGCCGGCTGTGGATCACCGCCTGCGGTTTATTCGTCTAAAAGGGAGAAACTTATGGGTTTATCACTTTTACAGAGCGTCAAAGTCGGCGCTTACGTCATGAAGCACCGGATTAAAGGGACCAAACGGT
>Ga0206804_10062_pt1 | contig 31843 bp, 22 predicted proteins | sample Alteio_BWOrgCont_62_FD_152888 | JGI IMG/M metagenome (GOLD analysis project Ga0206804, IMG submission 152888) | Enriched cells from forest soil in Barre Woods Harvard Forest LTER site, Petersham, Massachusetts, United States -... | ecosystem: Environmental > Terrestrial > Soil > Temperate forest >... | reverse complement strand
TGAGGAACAGAAACGATGGCTAGCTGCCGCGGCGGCCGCTGGTCGACAGCGGGATCGATCTCGCGATAGATTTCCTCGAAATGGTTCCGCGAGAAGCCGGCGAAATGGATGATGCTGGCCTTCCGCGCCCAATGCAGATTCGACTGGTGGGCAACGACACATTCCCGTGGCTCCACGCAGCCCGCGGAGACACGCGCAGCGAGCGCGGCGGAGAGCGTCTGCGGCAGAAAGAACGGATACCCGGAAAAAAGGTGATGCTGTTCGTCGAGCTGAAACAGCCATTCGAGATAGTCGAGATCGAAGGCCGAATGGTCGAAGCTCATCATGCCAGCGCAGAGCCGGCTGGCGAGGCGGACGCCGAACTTGTCGAGAAGCAGCCAATGCTTGAGATGCACGGCGTAGGACTCGCGCACGTCCCGTGATCCGGTGAAGGCGAAACCGCCGCCGAGAAAGAACGGCGCGCATTCCAACGTACGAGTGTAGAGAATGTCCGAGTCGGTGTAGACAACGCGTTGCCCGGCGGGAGTGAGGAGCGGAACATCGAGCACCTGCATGGCCATGATCTGCTTTTCGCGAAAGGCGGAGCAGCGTGGGTAGGCGCGCAGCTTTTCGGCCATGATAGCGTTGGCCTCCGCACGGCTTTGGAAGCGGACGTGCTGGAGCGCCGCGACCAGCCTTTCCTTCGCGGGCTCGTCGAGCGTGCCGTCTTCGTGGATGAGGATTTCGGCCGGATGCCGGCAAAAGCGGAGGATGCTGCCCAGACATCTGATCGAAAGATCCAGGTTCTTCATTCCCATCATCGTGCGAATGGTGACGGGCGTGGTCGTAGCGCTGGTCATAAGCGGGCTGAGGTCGAGGCGGGTAAAGTTTGGCCCAAGGTGGCTAGGTGGCTGTGCACCTGCGCGAGAACGCGTCCGGGATCGGACACCGCCGCTCCCCGGAGAGGCGCCTGCCGGCTCAGGCGCTCCCGTGCCCCGGAATCGCGGACCAATTCTTCCAACGCGCCGGCGAGAGCGGCGGGATCATTGGGCGGGACGAGGCGGCCACAAGTGGCATCGACGATCTCTTTCGCACCGCCGTGATCCACGCTCACCACCGGCAGCCCCGCGTAGAGCGCCTCGATGAATACGATGCCGAAGGGTTCCGGCGTGAGGTTGGGCTGGCAGAAAATATCGCTAGCCAGCAGCAGATCATCCACGTCCTGCCGCTGTCCGAGGAAGTGCACGCGGTCCGCGATCCCGCCGGCGGTGGCGGCGGCGCGCAACGACTCGAGAAACGCCGCCTGCTCCGGATCGAACGCCCCGCCGATCATCCAGCAGTGCCAGCCGGGGAGGTCACGCAAGCGGGCGAGCGCTTCCAGGAGCTGAGCGTGGCCCTTCCACACTTCCGGCCGGCCAACGAGCGTGATGACCACGGCGTCTGCGGGAGTGTTCGCTTCCCGGCGCAATTGCGCGCGCGCGACGGCTGGCTGGACGCGCGGCGCGGGCGGAGTGACGGGGCAGGGAATGACAACGTGCGGAGGAATCCACGCGAATTGCAGGGGGATGCTGGCGGCGGTGAATTCGCTGTTGGCGATAACGAGATCCGGCCGCTGGCGGCTGGCGACGAATTCGGAGAAGTTCTTATTCCGTTGTTTCACGTCGTTATGCATCCAGTAGACCAGCGGCACGCCACAGTGCCGGACAGTAAAGCCGAACAGCGCGAGCAGCGGCGAGCCGTGGCAAATCACCGCGTCAAATTGCTCGGTCAAAAGCAACCCGCGCAGCCGCCGGTTGGCGCGCCAGATTCCCCACGGGTTCCGGGCGCGCGCGGGGCCAAGATCGCGGACATCCGCGCCGCTGGCGATGAGTTCCCGGGCGAGCTGCTCCTGGAAGCAGAGCGCGAAAACCGGCTCGAGCAGGAGGCAATGCTCGCGACTTTCCGCGAGGCACACGAGCATGCGCTGGATGCCGCCGTACTGGCGTCCCGACTGGAGGTGCAGCACCCGCAGCGGGCCCGGCGCGGGCCGCGCCCAGGCCGCCGAGGGAGGAGCGATGGTCTGCGGTGCGGGTGCGAGGCTACCCATCGCATGGCGTGCTGGAGGGGGAGGAGTGGAGAAGTTGCGCGCGCTGTTTCCAGAGGAGCAGCAGCAGGACCACAGCCATGGCGATCTCCACGCGGTGGGTGCCCGAAAATGGACTCATGAGCAGGTTCCAAAACGCGATGAGCAGAACGAAAATGCGAACTGGCAATTCCCAATCCCAGGGCGCGTCGGTCAGGCAGAACCACACTCCCCAAAGGAGCAGCGCGCCGTAGGCAAAGAAAAAGGCCGCGCCGAACACTCCACCTTCGGCGAGCGCCACGAGGATTTGCGAGTGAATGGCCATGCCGTCGGCATCGTCATCCGCGAAGCCACCCACGCCGGCCAGGCGGGCGTTCTGGGTGCGGATGATGAGAAATTCATCCATGACGTTCGAGTTACTGAACCAGGAACCCTGGCCGAGGAGCGGCGACTTCGCGAACCCTTCCCACGCGGCTTGCAACATGGCCGAGCGCTCCACATTCGAGCGCGTGGCGCGATCCCCGGAATCGCTGAAAGCGCGCTGGATGCCCCACGGGAGGACGCAGAGCACGAGGAGCGAGCCACCGAGCAGGACAAACTTGCGGGTGAGCAGGTGGATCGAGCGCAAAGCCAGCAGGGCGCCGAGCAAAAGACAGACGCCGCCCAGACTGCGAAAATCCAGCAGGCTGTGCACCGCGCCGAGCAGCAGGCACGCGGCGATCGCGCCCCGGTCGCCGAACCACCGCGGCGCGGCGAGCAACACCGCGAGGGTCACCGGAAAGGCGAAGCCGAATTTCCAGTAATCGCCGAAGAGTGGCCCGTGGACGAGACACTCGACGAAAGAAAAAATGAGGCCGATTTGCAGGAAAGTGAACGCCCGGCGGGTGGCCCCGAAGAGCAGACTAAACGCGCCGATATCGATCGCGAGAAAGAGCATGCGCGACCATCCGCGAATCATGTCGCCGGTCTGGCTCTGCCGCCACAGATCCGAAAGCATATAGCCGGCGAAGCCCAGCACCTGGCAGGCGAGGATCACGCCGAGCAGGCGGGGAGCGGGCAAGGGCCCCGGCAGACGATGCGCCAGCACCAGCCAGAGCGCGGCGTGGCCGAGCACCGCGCAGAGCAGCAGTTCGTTGACTGGCATCAAGCCCACCATGCGAATCGAGAATTGGTTGAGGACACCGAGGAGGAACGCCGTCCCGAGGTAGAACAGCAGCACGGACTGGGGGACGGCATCTGACTCTTCGGCGCCCTCCCGTACCGGTATTTCGTCGAAGATCGTCGTCGCGGCAGAGTTCATGCGCTCAGGGGATGATTGGCGTGGATGCCGGACGCTGGCACGGGCTGAGGATCGAGGGCCGAGGCCGCGTAGGGCAGCATCCGGCGATAGAGGGCGGCGAAGGCGCCGGCCTGGCGCTTGAGGCCGTAGAGATTCACCGCTCGTTCGCGGGCGGCGAGGCTCATCGAGCGGCGGAGCGCGGCGTCGTTCAACGCCCGGGTGATGTGCTGGGCCAGGCCGGCCACGTCCCCGGTCGGGGCCAGCAGGCCGCTGATCCCGTCTTCCACGGCGTCGGCTACTCCCCCGGTGGCGAAGCCAACCACCGGCGTGCCCGAGGCCAGCGCTTCGAGGACCGTGTTGGGAAAATTATCCTGCAACGTCGGGATCACGAAAATGTCCGCCATGTTGTAGGCTTCGCAGATTTTCTCGGCGTCGTGGAGCTGGCCAAGGTGCCGGTACCTCGGCCCCTGCAACCGCCCGCTCATACCGCCCAGCGTGAGGATCTTCAAGTTGGGCACGGGCCCGATTTGCGCCAGGGCCTGCTCAAGTTCGACCATTCCCTTACGGCGGTCGGAAAGGTTGTCCGCCACGAAGAGAATCAAGCGATCGTCCGGCGCGAAGCCGGCCTGTGCGCGGAGGGCCGCGCGGTTCATCGGACGGAAGACTTGCGTGTCGAGGCCATTCGGAATGACTTCCACATCGAAGCGGCCGAAGGTGGTGCTGCGCCGGACCTCGGAGGCCATCCACCGGCTTGGGGCGACGACCGTCAAGCGCGACGGCGGCACCTGCTCCAACGCGGCGACTTTGCGCCGCAGGGTGCGATGCGTGACATCTTCGGGGTCCGTCGAGGGCAGGAGCGGGCAGGCGCCGCACTCGCCGGTGAAACGCGCGCAGCCTTGCGTGTAATGACAGCCGCCGGTGAAGGCATTCATGTCGTGGAAGGTCCACACCAGCGGCGCGCGCTCCGCCAGCCGCCGCAAGACGCGGAAGTCCAGCAAGTCCGTGGCCCAATGTAGATGAAAGATATCCGCAGCGGGGAACTGGCGCGCGACCAGCCCGCCGAAATAGGTCCAGTCGGACGTCATGAACGTGCCATTGGCCGCGCGCATCGACTGGCGTTGCAAGTGGCGCGCGGCGCGGAAGAGAAACTGGTTCAGCGCGCGCGGCCCGAAAAGCGCGGGCTTGAATTCCACGACGCCCTCACCGGTGCCGCGCTTCGAGGCGACAAACATGGTGGAGTGCACTTCGCAATCGGGCAGGGCGTGGTGCAGGCGCTGCGTGGCCAGGGCCGCGCCCCCGGAAACGTCTGTGGTGCTAAGGTGGACGACGCGCAGCATTAGATTCGGGCCCTCAGCCAATGCAGGCGCTTCTTCCATGTGGGCGCCAGTTCGAGATAGCCGCCGCGGGCGCGCTCCGGCCACATCGACCAGACGCGCGGCTCGCTCCGCGCGAGCGAACGCATGGGCTTGGCGGGCACACCGTAGGCAATACAATTGGACTCCAGCGATTTCGTGACGACGGAGCCGGCGCCGATCACGACATCGTCGCCGATCTCCACGCCGGCGCAGATGGTCACGCGGGTGCCGCACCACACGCGATTGCCGATCATGATGGGCGCGCAGCCAGGTTGCAGCGTCTCGGGATCGTGCGATCCGCTGTTAATGTTCAACAGGTCGCTCGCCATGAAGTCATCGCCGATCACCACCTTGTCCCACGCGACGATGCGCGAGCCGGCGCCGATGGTCACGTAGCGGCCGAGGCTCAGGTTCGACGCCCCGAGAATGGAAGTCCCAGCGGCGACGGCCACAGGCCCTTCCACCGCTGCGCCCATGCGCCGCAGCAGCCAGCGCTGATACCAGCTCCCGGTAGCCTGACGATCCAACCGGGCGCTCAGCGAGAGCAAGCCTTCCAGAATCGCATGCCAGATGGTCGGTGGGTGCAGCATCGTTTAGTCGGTGCCGGCGCCTTCTATCTCCGGGAGTGGCGCGCCGGGGCTCGCGTCCGGAATTTCCTGGCCGCGCAGAGCGGCACGGAGAATGGCGATCGTTTCGATGATGTTACCAACGAAGATGAAAGGCACGAACCCGATGATCAGCCCGAGCGGGAGGGCATTCACATGGAAGCGTGGAATCAGCAGGAAGATCGCCGTCAGGGCGGTGATGGTGGAGAGCACGGAATAGATGGTCGCGCGGCGCACCTTGGAGAGGCCGGCGAGAAAATAGCCGAACGGCTGCTGGATGACGGTGAGCGCATTCCACACCACGAGAAGCCAGATGAGAGACAGCGAGGGCAATTGGGCCGCCGCGCGCGTCCACCAGAGGATGAGCTTCGGCAGAAAGGGCGCGACGAGGAACATCGGAATGACCGCGGCGACAAAGACGACGAGCAGGGAACGCAGTAACGTCCGGCGAATCCAATGCCAATCCGACTGGGCCTTGGCTTCCGCGTAGGCTGGCCAGATGGGCAGGAGGATGGCGTTGGTCACGACCGTGAAGAGGTTCAAAACGCGCTGGGCCAGATTGAAGGGCGTCACCGCGGCCGCGCCGATCGTGGCCGAGAGAATGAGCGGCGGCATGGTGAAGAGCACCATCGTGGCGATCTGCTGGAAAAAGAAAAAGATGCCGAGCCCCGATAACTCGCGCAGATAGGTACGGTGAAAATCGGACGGGCGAATGTTCAGCCAGCCGAGCCGGCGCAGGAGATAGAGCAGGAAGGCCAGATTGACGATCATGCTCACGGTAAACGTGAGCACAAAAAAGGTCGTCATGCTGACCTTCAGCCACGCCCCGACCGCGGTGGCGAGGAGCATCAAGACTTGCGAGCAGGTGGCGGCGGCGTTGTGCGCCCAGCCGAGCTGGGCGCCGTAGGCGACACGCTGGCCGAGCCCCAGCGGCACATTCATGCACCAGACCACGGCGACGACCATGATGGCGGCGCGGGCCGATGCCGCCACATGAGGATCAGCGATGTGGAGCAGTGAAGAGACATTCGCGACCAGGCAGGTAGGAACAAGCAACGCGAGAAGCACGCACATGACCCCGAGGAGAAAGACCAGGCCGGTGGCGAAGACCTGCCGCGCGCGCAATTCATCCCTACGGCCGAGCGCCTCCGCCACCTGGTTCTGCACCCCCAAACCGATGCCGAAATCGCTGTAAGACAGAATGAACCCCATGCTCGAAAGCGTGACCCACAAGCCGAAGGCCTCATTCCCGAGAAAGTGCAGCGCGATCGGGACCTGGAGAAACTGGCAACCGATGCCCAGTCCTCGCGAGGCCAGCGACGTCGCGAAAAAGGCGAGAATCGAGTGCTCGCGTCGTTTGGTGTGATCGAGAGTAGCTTCGGCGGTGCTCACAGGGAAGTCGGGTTCGCAGAAGTGGGCCACGCTTGGACGCAGGCGCGCATCAAGGCCACCACCCGGCCGGCGGCGGCGTCCCAGTTCAATCGTTCGGTGTAAATGCGATGACAGTCCGCGGCCATGGCCTCGTAGGCCGCGCGGTCTTGCCATTTTTCGACGAGCAGGTCGGCATATTCCATGGGAGCGGCGTCGACGGGCAGCAGCCAGCCGTTCTTTCCGTGTTCGATGATGGATGGAATGCCTCCGACGCGCGGCGCGAGGCTGGGCAGGCCATACGCGCTCGCTTCGCAAAAGACCATGCCATAAGCCTCGGCCCGCGTCGGTAGCACGAAGAAGTGGGATTGGCGGAAATGCTCCACGATGCGGCTATTATCCTCGGCAGATTGTTTGTTGAGGAACCCGATGACCTCGACGCAATCCGGCAGCGCGCGGCCCGGAGGCGGCTGGCAGCCGATGATGCTCAAGCGCACGGGCACACCCCGCGCGACCACCGCCTCGGCGATGGCGATCGCCTGATCCGCGCCTTTGCGCTCCCAATCCACGCCGATAAAAAGCAGGCGGCAGAGCCAACGCTCGCGCCTGCGAATGACCGTGGCGATTTCTTCCGCGGTCGGCGTGCGGTCGAGATTGGCGCCGAGATTCACAAAATGAACCCGGCTGGTATCTCCCGCGTATTTCGTCCGCGCGCTCTCCGCGGCCCACTCGGAGGAATAGATGGCGAGCGACGATCGGCGCAGCGCCTCGCAATCGGATTGATAGGTATCGCGCACGCTGACTTCCGCCAGATCGGAAAAGGAACGGTAAAATTCCGCCATGCCGGTAAACGTGGCATCGACCCAGTAGGCAATCGGACACTCAGCCTGGAGATAGGTAATCGGCGCCGTGGCCATCGTGAAGACGATGTCTGGCTGAATCTCGCGCAAGCGCTGGCGAATCTGCCGGGCGAACGCCCGCAGGAGGCGCGGGTGACGGTCGCGGAGATAGCGCTGGTGGCGGAAGAACCGATACCAGAGGAAATTCGCCCAGCGGCGGAGGCGCGCACTGCGTTCATCGAGCTGGACGACGGTGAAGCGGACACCGTGTCGTTCGAGGGCGCGTTTCGCAAAATAGGGTGTGCCCGACCACGAACTGATCTTCGTGGGATCGGTGTAAGCGTCGGCGATGAACGCGGCGTGGAGCGGACGCGCTTCAGGTAACGCGGTTTCTTCACGCGGTTCTGCGGCGGTCGGGATCTGCTTCACGCGATCCAGGAACACGCGGGTGTGAGCATCCCAATTCAAACGGGTCTCGAATTCGCGAAAGGAAGACGAGGCCAGGGCCGAGTACCGCGCCGGATCGGTGAACTGTTCCTCGATCCATGCGCCATAGGCCTCGGGCCCCGCCTCGAGCGGCAGGGCGACGCCGTTCTCGCCGTCACGCACGATGCTGGAAATCCCGCCGGTCGCAGTGGTCACGACGGGCACTCCGAAGGCGTTGGCTTCACAGAAAGTCATGCCGAACGCTTCCGCGCGGGATGGCACAAAAACGAAATGCGCCTTTTGAAACAACTCGCTGAGCCGGGCCGTTTGCGAAACGTCGCGCGCGTTGAGAGTTCCGTGCCAGCATACCTCCACACCACGACGAGAGCTCAACCAGGGTTTGTTCCCCACGATATCCACGCACACCTTCAAGCCACGTTTTTGCAGCCACTCGGCGGTGGCCAAGACCAAGTCGCCACCCTTCCGCTTCCACTCGCGTCCCACGAAAAGGAGGCGGATCGGACCGACGCCTGCGCGCCGCTCGATCCATTCCTCGACCTCGGCCCGGCGATTGGCGCTTCCGAAATTGGCCCCAAATGGAATCTCGGCGACGCGTTCCGGATCGATGCCATAGTGGCGAATCGCCGCTTCGGCGGCCCATTTTGTCGGATAAACGGCCAGGGCAGTTCGTCGCAGGACATCTGCTTCCAGCTTTTCCGCCAGGTCGATTTGGCGCGGGCTCAGTGTGGTAAAAGACTGATAGTACCCGCGCATCGCGCAGAACGGCGCGTCGGCGCAAAAGGTGATCGGCAAGTCCGTTTCCAAATAACTCAAGGGCAGCGTGCTCGGGCCGAACAGAAAATCCGCCGAGGTGCGTTCCAGAACGGAATGTAACTGGTCGGCGAACCCGCGGAGCAGATCTTCGTCACGGTCGAGCAGATATTGCCGGCCACGGAGATGGTTCCATATCTTGGTGAGATTACGCCGCGGCGCTCCCGATTCCTGGAGCGGAAAGAGCCTGGCGACTTCCAGTCCCGCCTTGCCGAAATGCCTCAGCAGGGAGTGTGGCCGACCGGATTGGATCCCCGGGCTGGCTGCATCCAGGTGATAAGCAAAGGCGACGAGCATCAGAATCGGGAGGTGCCGGCGCGGGGTGCGCCGTAGACGCCGTCGCCATAGGCCCCGGTGGTGTGATAGTAGTAACCGCCGGAGCTGTTCCGCGGCAGTTGGTTCAGGACCAGGCCATCGAGCGGGGCACCCGCGTCGCGCAGTTGCGAGCAGGCCCGGCTGAGGGCCTTGCGCGAGGTCCGCCCGGCGTGGACGACCAATAGCACGCTATCCACCCCGCGCACCAGCAGCAGCGTGTCGCTGACCGCATTCACGGGCGCGGTGTCGATCACGATGCGATCGTAGGTTTCCGACGCCTTGGCCAGAAGCTCGCCAAATTGTGGGCTGGCCAGCAACTCCGTGGGCTGACGCGGCCGGTTGCCGGCCGTGAGCACGGAGAGGCAGCCTTCGTTGGCCGGGCACACGGCATCCGCCAGCGTCGCGCGACCGAGGAGGACGTCGGCGGCGCCGGTAGTGGAGAGTGGATTGCCGAAAATCGCGTGCAGGGCGGGTTTGCGCATATCGGCATCGATGAGCAGCGTGTTCAAGCCTTGCTGGGCGAAAGCGATCGCCATGTTAGCCGCGCAGTAGCTTTTGCCTTCGCCGGGCACCGCGCTGGTAAAAAGGAAGATGCGCCGTTCGCGCTGGGGATCGAGCAAGTGGAGCGCGGTGCGCAAGGTGCGGAAGTTTTCCGCGATGGCGCCGTGCTGTTCGCGGACGATGGGCAGGTCGTCTTCCTTGAGCGCCAGGAGGAGATCCCGTGGGATGGGACTGAGCGCCGCCAGGCCCAAATAGCTTTCAGCCTGGTCGACGGTGCGGAGCGAACCGTCCACGGCAATGCGCCCCAAGGCGATCGCGCCACCGAGGAAACCACCGGCCAGCAGGGCCAGGGCGAGCACGAACTTTTTGCGCGGCTTGGCCGGGGCCGAGGGAGTGACCGAAGGGGTGATGACTTGGATGACCTCGGGCTCCACGTTTGTCGTCACCGAGGTTTCGTTCATGCGGTTGAGCACCGACTGATAGAGGGTGGTATCCGCCTCGACCGTCCGCATAAGCGTCTCGTACTCGATGGAAAGACGGCCGAGTTCCAGCGATTTGCCTTCCTGCTGCTGGAGTGCTTCCTCGAACTTCTTCTCCGTGGCCCGCGCGGCTTCGACCGAACTGCCGAGGCCTTCCGCCGCGACATGGACCGCCCGATCCAAGCCCGACCGGAGTTCTTCGAGGCGGCCCTGGGCCTGAATGTATTTGGGGTGTTTCGATTTGTAGCGCTGGCTGATGTTGGCCAGTTCGGCCTCCTGCGCAGTCACGTTCTTCTTTTGCTCAAGGACTGCGGGAGCATTGGCCACGCTGGCCAATTCCAGCAGCGCGTCCGGGTTCGCCTCCGCCAGCGTTTGCACTTGGGCATAGTCGGACTCCAGTTTCAGCCGGGCCGATTTGGCTTCGGTGACTTTGTCGTTGAGCTCGCGCAACCGCGCGTCGGTGATATTGCGCGATGCTTCGAGGGAGACCGCCTTGGTCTTCTCCCGGTAATCTTGCAGGGCTTGTTTCGAGGCCTGCAGCTTGGCATTTAAGCGAGCGACTTCGCTGGCCAGGAAAGTATTCGCCTCGAGGCTGATCGCACGGTGGGTCTCGAAGGAGAGATCTTTGTATTCGGTGATCAAGACATTCGGCAGCGCGCCGGCGACCCGCGGCTCCATGGCGTCCGCCTTGATGCCGATCAGCCGTGTGCCGCGTAGCAATCCGATGGAAATGCCGTCGGATAACTTCTGGATGAGTTCACCTTCCGAAGGAGGGACGCCGTGCCGCGAGTGCAACCCCAATGATTCCGCGGTCAGATTGAGCGTGGGATTGCGCACCACGCGCTCGAGCAACGGACGGCTGCTCAAGTTCAACTCCAAGGTCTTGAGCGCCTCCAGGCTCTCCATGTTCTCGCGATCGATTTCCTCGATCTGCAGGACTTTGCGCTCCCTTTGGTCGACCTGCACCACCGCTTGCCCTTGGTAAATGCGCGGCGTCCAGAACAAGTACCCCATAGCCCCGATCAGGGCGATTCCCAAGCAGATGAGAATAATCCACATCTGATCGCGCAGCCGGTGGAAGAGACCGAGGAAGTCGATTTCCGCCATGCTGTGCGAAGATGGCTGCGAGCGGTTATTCATGGCAAGGGACGAAGCAGGTCCGGCTTAGGTGGCGTTCTCATTTTTCACGAAAGTCATGACCATGATTTGGAGATCGAGGAGAGCGCTCCAGTGCTCCAAGTACCAGAGATCGCATTTGATGCGCTCGGTCAGGTCCGTGTCGCCGCGCAAGCCCTTGGTCTGGGCCCAACCGGTAATGCCGGGTTTCACATTGTGGCGGGCGTTGTAGTGCGGGATTTCCTCCTTGAAGTTGAGAATCAGCTCCGGGCGTTCCGGGCGCGGGCCGACGAGGCTCATTTCACCTTTCAGGACATTCCAAAACTGCGGCACCTCATCCACGTTCCATTTGCGCATGAAAGCACCGATCCTCAAGCGCCTGGGATCGTTGGCGACGGTCCAGCCGACCTGGCCATTCTTTTCCGCGTCGATCCGCATGCTGCGGATTTTGAAGATATCAAACTCCACGCCGCGCTGGCCGAGGCGCCGCTGCCGGTAAAAGATCGGACCGGGTGATTCCAGATAAACCAGCGTTCCAAAAATGAGGATGAGCGGGACGCTGAGCATCAGGCCGACGATGGCGCCGACAATGTCCAGGGCGCGTTTCAAGAGCACGTTCGGCAACTTGTCCAGCGGCAGGCGCGACACGCCCAGCAACGGCACCCCATTAATCGTCTCGAGATGCAACCCGGAGACGAGGATCTGGAAGTACGACGGAATCATTTTGAACTCGACCATTTCCTTCTCGCAAAGGTTGGTCAGGGCCACGATTTCATTGCGCGGGCACTCCACGTCCCCGAGGATAACGATCTCGACGTACTCCTGGACGAAGAGGCAGGCGAGATTCGGCGAGGGCGGGAAGACCGTCACCATATCCGACGGCTCCTGCTCGAAACGGCCGCGAGGCGACGGCACGCAGCCGACCACCTCGTAGGCACAGGCTTCATCGTCTCGAAAGGTGCGGGACAGCCGCTCGGCTTCGGCACTCCAGCCCACGAAGAGAACCCGCTGCTTGAGGCTCTTGGCCATGGGCGAGGCACGCACGAGGCGATGAAAGATATTGCGCCAGATCAACAGCCCGACCGTGGTGTTGACCCCCGCCAGGACGACGAACAGGCGGGAGAGCGGCGGCTGAAACTTGAAGACGAGCGTGAGCGTGGCGAAAGCCGCCAGCCAGACGATGCCGGATTTCAGGACCAGCAGGGAGACGCGCCGATGGCGCAGCAGCGTCTGCTTCGAGTAGAGCCGATGATAGGCCAATGTCAGAACCATCAGCACCGTCCCGAAGACCATGTAGCCCGCGTAGTCCCGGAGAGCGCTCTCCGCGTGTTTGCCGTAGTCGGAAAGAGGTGTGTAAAACCGCAACCAGTAGGCGGAGAGCAACCCGTAGACGATCACACACGTGTCGGCGGGCAGAGCGGTCATCATCAGCCGCTCCGCGACTCCCACATACCGCCGCACGGGCATTGGCACCGCGATTTCGATGGGAATCGACATGAAAGTGTCGGGTTAGATGGCGGCCGTTGTTTTAGTAAGTATCCAGCAATGGGGGGGTTGCAGAGTTTCTTCCGGGTCGCATTCGCAGAGGCCGGCGCCGGCGCCGAGCGAGTTGGCGATCAGGGACACAAATCGATGCAGCACCGGCTCTTCCCCAGAGGAAGAGCCGAACGCTGTGACGTGGACAGCCGCGGCGAAATTGCCGAACGCGGTGAGATACACGACTCGTTGGAGATACGTAACCACGCGGCGCGCATCTAGCACGACGTATGCCATTGCTACCCTGACGCACCTATCGGGCTAACTTAATGAACGCTGGCCTAACCGCTTAGGATTTTCACGGAGCGCCAAAGCGGGCTCCGCACCCGAATCCCTGGCTCGCCAAACCCTGCCCACCGTGACCGAAAATCGACAGCGAATGGCTTCGCGTGTGCGCTTACCGGAGAACAGACTGTTCCCGATCTACGTTAATCCGGGCGTAGAGCAAAGGTTTCACCATCCGCGAAAGCCAATAGCACAATACGTAAAAGCCGAACGAGAGTGCGGACATGGCGAGCAGCGTCGGGAGGAGATTCATGTTTTCTGGGGTAGCAGTTGTGATGCCTTTTGTGGCGCCACACGAACATGCCAACGACTCTACCTTACAAAGGTGTTACAGCAAGCCGATTTGCCGAAGATTTTATTCCGAATGCATGTATCACGGCTGCAGCGAGATATCATCATTCGCCAAGTAAACCAAGGCGGGCGTAGCGTGGTGCGCCACTGGTTGACGCGACAAATCACGATGTTTGGCGCGACTCGCGAAAGTGATATCATTTCTCAATTCGCATGCGACGCGAAGCTTGACGTGTGAGCTTCGAGCGACTAATTGCCTGCGCTGTTCCCTCTCCAGCGTGTGAGTTCATGAACAACGAGATTGGCTAACTTAAGAGCGAGGACATTGTGCCTCATCTATATCGTCGGGTTGTGCCATTGGTGTGATGGCCAGGCGCCGCAAGATCCCTTGCCGGAGCCCGGGACTTTGTCGCCGCCGGATACGGAACTCGCGCCATCTTTGCCGGAAGGTTCGGGCAGCCAGATCATGGAGGCGTCGGCGATTCGCGATGCTTCTGGGATTCGCGATGCGTCCTCCGGTGCCGTGGCATCGGTCGATGGAGTCGCGCCAGCCGAGCCCACCGTGCCCCGATGGAACGTGCATGTCCGTCTCGAGACTTCCCTGACCTACGACGACAACATCTTCATTCAACCCAGGCACCGTGAGAGTGATTTCTACTTTAACATCACGCCGCTCATCGCCGCAGGGTGGGGACAATTCCTCGCGGACCCGACGACAGTGACGGGAGTGGCGAGCCGCTTTCCGCAGCTCGCGGCGCGGGATGGGACGGGCAATTTATTGATGCTTCGCTATGCGCCGACCGCGCAAATTTTCCTCCACCGGAGCGACCAGGACGCGGTGGACCAGGATGTCATGGTCGCGGGCCGATGGGCGGCAAGCAAGCTGGCCGTCGACGCGGCGGCGCGATTCCAAAAGCTCTCGGCGCCGGATATCGACATCGGCAACCGCATCGAAAGCACTGTGACATCGGCATTTGTAAATGCCAATTACCAGATGACGCAGAAGACCTCACTCGATTCGCGATTTACTCTTTCGCACGATTCTTATCAGGGCGGATTGGATTCGACCGACCTGAACTTTGCGACCTTGGTGAACTATCAGGTCCTGCCCAAGACGCTGATCGGCCTCGGTGCTGGCGTCGGTTACACCACGGTCGAAGATGGGCAGGACCAGGATTACCAGGACGCACTGTTGCACTTACGCTATGAGCCGACGTTCAAGCTGAGCTTCGAGGGCACGGTGGGCGCCGAGTTCCGCCAGATCAGCGGTGACACGCATCACATCACTCCGGTGTTTGAGTTTGCGGCGAGTTATGCGCCGCAGGATGCGACGACCATCCGACTATCGGTCTCGCGGCACACCGAGGCCTCGGCGCTGTATGGTGACCAGGATATCGATCGAACCACGATTGAGGCCAGCATTCGGCAGCGCTTTTTCCAGAAGGTCTACCTGAGCTTGAGCGGTGGCTATCAACGCCTGGACTATGTGGACGCGGGCACGACCGCAAATCGCGACGACGATTACCTTTACGTTGGAGTGGAGTCCTCCATGGAAGTCACCCGCTGGGTGAGCATGCGCGCGTCCTATCGGCGGGAGACCAACGAGTCCTCCAACGACGACTTCAGCTTCCGGCGGAACGTCGCGCAATTCCAGTTGAACATCCAATTCTGAAACGCGCTCAGCCGGAACGATGCAGTAAAAAAGGCCCAAGGCAGACGAGAGCGCAGACTCGAGGCTTTGCGAGAGGTCCGCGGTGCCGTGGGGACAACCGCAGAGGACGCAGAGAGGGAAAGAATGAATTTCGCACGGCGCTTGCGTTCCCGCAGTGCGGCGGCCCTCCGCCGCTTTCGGAGGTGGTCCGGCAAGCTGGAAACGCAAACATGCTTACCCAAAAAAGCGCCGGAGGGCCGGCGCTACAAAAACGCAAGCGCGTGATCCCACCTCTCACAGCCGTTTTCCTCCTCCCCTCTCTGCGTCTCTGCAGTGCTAACCTTTAAAATCGTGCATTTCCGCGAGGATTTTTTAACCGCGAATGGCCGCGAATGAACGCGAAGAGCAGAGGGGAGGAAACGGCTGCTCTGCCCATTCGCGTCGATTGGCGTCCATTCGCGGTTCCCTTCTCTTTTCGTCTATTTGGTCTATTTCGTGGTTTCCCCTTTGGTTGCGGCTCCGCCGCGCTGGGTCTCTGCGTTTTAAAAAGTATTTAACTGTATCGTTCCGGCTCAGGCCGCCGTGAGCACGCGGCGATAGACATCGAGCAAATCGTCCACGTGATGTTCGGTGGTCCACGGGTCGTTCCAGTACCAATCGTAGGCGCGCTGGCCAAGGCGGCCGGCGGCGCCCGGCGCCCGCATCGCGAGGAGTTGTTCGCAGAGGGCATCCACCGAACCATGCTCGAACCACAGACCAGTCTCGCCGTCGCGCACATAATCCGTGGCGGCACATTTGCTGGCGACGATCGCTGGAATGCCTTGCGCCGCGGCCTCCACCACCACCAGGCCCAGCGTCTCGTACCAGAGCGGCGGAAAGACAAGTGCCCGCGCCCGGCGCACCCACTTCGCCACTTCCTGCGCGGATTGCCAGCCGGTGAATGTTCCGTGCGGGCAGAGCCGCTCAGCCTCGGCACGGACTTCGCCATCGCCGATGAAAACCGCCGGGATCCCGAGCCGTCCCGCGGCCTCGGCGAAAAGCAACACGCCCTTCTCGTGGGAGAAACGCCCAATGTAGACGAATGGCTCGTTCTCCTCCGCGAGCGCCGGCGCATTTCGGAGGCCGTCGATCGGGTTGCGCACCATGGTGATGGCCGCTTGCGCAGGAAGATAATCACGCATGACCTTGACGCTCAGGTCCGACACCCCAAGAAAATGCGCGATGCGATCGGGGATGCGGAGCAGGCGATTCTGAATCGCGGTGCGGGCCACGCGCCAGAGCTTCTGCGCCTGGTTGCGACGGTCGCACGGGCAGAGAAGGCAATCGAGCGACAGCGGCACGCGCCGGCAGAGTTCACTCGAGCCGTGCACGAAGAAACCGCCGGTGGGGCAAGTGATGAAAAAATCGTGCAAGGTCAGGATCACCCGAAATCCGCACGCAATCGCCGCGTCGATCAGGAAGGGCGAGAGCGCCTTCGTCCAGGTGTGCACATGGACCACGGTGTCCGCCGGATTGAGCTTCTCCAGGACGTGGCGCAGCGCGGTGATGGCTTCGCGGTTGTAGATGCCCCGCACGAAGGCCCGCAGCCGATGGGGGTCGGCGACGATCTCCGGTTGCTGGAGGCAGATCACTTCCAACCCGGGCACACCCTCGAGATTCCCCGCCACCGGGCCTACCGCGGTGAACAGCGTCACGGCCACCCCCTGCCGGGCCAGCCCGATGGCCGAGGCGTGGGCCACGGCGCTGGAGCCGCCCGTGACCGTCGCGTAATCGTTGAGGATCACCGCGTGAGCAATCACGACTGGCCGGCGCTGTTGGCCAGCATGCGGTAACTGCTCGTCCAACCCACTGTCCTCACACGCGCGAGATAGCGCGGCAGATTCATCAAGCGATAGCGCCACTTGGCCCGGCGCTGCTGGAGCGCCGTCGTCGGGGGAAAGGCGCGACGGACAATCTCGTCCTGCTCGCGCAAGGTCACCGAGATATCACCGGAAAGCTGGCCGCGGCGGATGCGGAACTGCCCGACCTCGAACGGATAATAGCGAAAGGCAAACCCGGCGGCCATGGCCCGCGCCCAAAAATCCAGGTCCGCGCAAAGGCGGAAGTTCAGGTCGAACTCCTTTAACCGCTCCACCACCTCGCGGTGGAAGAGCATGCCCTGCTGATTGAGCGGGCTGATCTGGGCCTGCAGCAGTGCCGGGATGAACTCCGGCGTCCGTTCCGTGGTCAGGAAGCTGATCGTTCCGCCACTCTCGTTGATCAGTCGGACGTTGCCATACGTTACCGGTTCGGCGTCAGACCGCGCTGTGTGTTCAACAAACATCCGAGCAAAACCGGGCGCCAGGACGTCGTCATCGTTGATATAGGTAAACCAGTCCCACTCTCCCGGCGCCGCCTGGATGGCGGCATTGATCGCCCCGTAAATTCCGCCCTGCTTGCCCGCATCCTTCACCACCACCGCATGGGGAAATCGCGCCTGCACCTCGGTCACGACCGGCCCGGGCACGGACATCACATGTAACACTGGGAAAGGCAGTTCGATGACTGAACGAACCGCGATTTCAAGGTATTCTGAGGAGCCGAGCGTCGGTGTGACGACCAACAGGCGACCGCAAACAGGCTGATCCGGCGAAGAGTCTTGCACGGGCCACGATGGTAGCATGTTCGCGCCAAAGGGCGAGCCATTTTCACGGCATCGACCAAATACCGACGATGCTCTTTCCTCATCACGCGCTCGCCGTCTGACCTAACATACCGTCACCGCGTATCTTCCGCATAGGTCATTTGCGGTGCTAACAGGAAATGAGACTCAAGTAATATAAGTTATCTTTGAATGTTAGTGCAATCACGGTTGATTTCGAGTAGAGAACTCCATGCGAAAGGCGTCGTTACTCGATCGTGTTCGTGCTCGGGCTCCTGCTTACTGGCCGCTGATGCGTGAGGAACCGCTTTGGGCGGTGATGTTTGCGTTTTCGCGGATCAATGCGGCCCGACGATTGGAGCGCATCATTTCCTCCGCGCCGTACCGAGAGCCGGCTCCGGTATCCAAAACCGTCTTTCCGGGGCTGGATCTGCCCAAGATCGTCTCCACGTTGATCGACGAGGGCGTGTGGCGCGGCCTGCACCTGCCGGCGACGACCGTCGCCGAGATTCGCTCCTTTGCCGAGACGCACCCCTGCTTCACCAAGGACATGCCGGAGAAGGGCTTTCTGCCAGGCGAGTATGAGAAGGAAAACGCCAGCCGACCGCGCGACATGCTCGCCGCCTTCTATTTTCAGACCGCAGAACAGTGCGAGGCCGTCATGCGACTGCGGCAGGACGAGACCTTCCACAGCATCGCCTCCGCCTATCTCGGCCAGCCGGCGATCCTCATGCGCACGCGCCTCTGGTGGAGCTTTCCCGCCACGCGCATCTCGGATGGCGACCTGCACCTCGCCGCCCAGAATCGATTTCACTTCGACATCGACGGCTGGCGCACGTTGAAGTTTTTCTTCTACCTTACGCCGACCGACGAAAGCGCGGGCCCTCACCAGTACATCCGCGCCAGCCACCGCCGGCGCAAGCTCCAGCACCAGTTCACGCCCACCACCGGCCGGCCGACCCCGCAGCTCGCCGACTACTACGCGCCGGACGAGTTCGTCACCATTACCGGCGATGAAGGTTTCGGCTTCGTCGAGGACCCGTTCGTGTTTCATACCGGCACGCTCTGCGGCACGCAGCCGCGGCTGATGCTGGAAATCGGTTTCGGCGTCTCCGCCGCCAACCCCGCCTACAAGAAGCCGGATTTCATCTACGGTCGGCTTGGTTGAAGGGGTCTTGTCCTACTCCGGGCGTTTCAGGTGGTTCAAAATATCGAGCGACTCGCGCTCGATAATCTCGCCGGCCTTGGTGCTGAGATAGGAGTGCTCGCCGAACCAGGTTTCGTAGCTGCCACCTTCAAAGGCCTGCGGTGTGGGCACGTAACCGTGCGCGCCGTTCGTCTGCTCGGCGACCATCGTGTGCTTGAAGGGCGATTGCTTCTTGATGCTCAAGCCGATGCTACAGAAAAGTTCATTCGCATTCGTCACGATCGCGAAGTCATCGCCGATACGGATGCCGGTCATGAAGTAAAGATAGGCCGGCTTTTCGCGCTTTTTCATTTCGTCGAAGGTCTTGCGGTAGTGCTCGAGCTGTCCAGGCCAGTTGCGCGCGACCTCCGCTTCCTTGAATTCCGGCTGCTCCCGCCCTGGCATCTGGAATTCGCGGGACTCCAGCGATAAACTGGGTACGGCGATGGGTTCGAGTTGTCCGAGGCAGCGCACGATCTCGCCACCGAGTTTTTCGCCGAGCAGATTGCGGTCTACGCTATAGACTGGATTGACGTCGCCGCACGCGCCGGTGAGAAAGAAGGTGGTCACGTTATCGCCCATTTGTTTCCGAACGTACTGGTCCACTTCCCCGGGATAATCCGCCGAGATCAGCGGCGCGCGTGTCACTGCCGCGCGACAAGCAAAGTTATAGACGACCGCTTTGAGCTTGCCGTCCCTCCCTGTGAGCGCCAGCAGATCGAACTCGGGATCGGAAGGGCCTTCCGCCGGATATTGCGCAGCTTCCGCGGGGTCCAGTTGCCAGCGGTTCCAGGCGTGCCCGTCTTTGATCACCCGCCGGCATTCGCTCACGCCTTCCGCTTTGCCCCTCGACATGCCCACGATGCAGGGCGTCAGTTCACGCGCGGCCAGCGCCACGGCATCGGCGATGGGCGTCACCAGTTGATCCGGATAATAACCCCACAGCGGTCCGAAGTGGGTGTGCGATGCGCAGATGATGACGTTGCTCGCCGGGATCCCGGTGGCTTGCTCGATTTTGGCCCGCGCTTGTTGCACCAGCTCGACCGGGTATTTCAGCGTGTCGAGCGTGACGAGCGCCACTTTCTTGTCATTTCCCGACAGGACCAGCGCCCGCACGTAAAGGCGTGTTTTCACCTCCGAGGCCTTTTTTGGACTTGGGGATCCGGCGAGTGTAATAGGCTCGGCGGGCGTGATGTCCACAATGCCCACACCAGCATCGATGAAGCCGCTGGCCGTCGTGGGCCTTTCTTCTGCGGAACTCGCCACGCCAGCACCCTGACCCAGCGCGGCTATCAGCACGACCGTCAGTTTCAACAAGCGCCGTCTGCCAACGAAGGAGCGAAGGTATTTGGTCACTGGGAGCGAGTCTGGGATTTCATTAATCGCGGATATTCTTGATGATCTCCGTGAAGGCATTCGACATTTCGGTGCGCGCTTCCTGCTCGTCAGAAAGACTCCGCACAAAATAGTCATAAGTAAGATAACCCCGGACATTGGTGATGTCCGACTGGCAGGCCACCTTGAGGAACGAGATGAAATTGGCATCCGCATTCTCCCGGTCGATCAGACTCAGTTTATGGTTCTTCGACTCGAGCCACTGGTCGATGCGGGCTTTGATCACCGGATTGGTATGCCGTGATACATTGACGTGGCTCCTGTTCTCGTAAAGGTCGCGGAGAAAGTTATCCAAAGCCAGCGTCAGGGTATGGATCGATTCCATGGCCGCGGCCTGCGCATAAAAGCTCTGCCAGTTAATCGGCTGCCACGATTTCACGCTATCGATCCGGTAGCCGAACCGGCGGACCACCGGTTCGCTCAGTTTCTCCTTGGTCGCAGCGTCATACTTTCGCGTCACGGTATAAGTGGCCACGCCGATCACCTTGCCGGTCTTGAGGTGGACGATCGGGCTGCCGCTATTGCCGGGAACGAATTGCGCATCGATCTCGACCAGGTTCGGGCCGATCCCCACGATCTTGCCGAGAAGGGTATTGACGACGCCCGAGCCCTCCGCATTGCCCAGGACCACCACATCGTCGCCGATGCCGGCTTCTTCATCCACGCCCTTCATCACCTCAAAATGTTGGCCGCCTTCTGGCATCGCCATCCTGCAAATATCATGACCCACAGCGACTCCCGCCGCCCCACCACGCACGACCGTTCCATCCAATGTTTTAAATCCCGCGTCGTTGATCCCCGCGGCGACGTGCGCATTGGTGATCAAGTAATTGGCTCCATCCAGGCTCGCGATGAACCCGCTGCCCGCTCCCTCCTTCCCCGTCACGAAAACGAGATTGTTATGCTGGGCCTTGATCACTTCCGAGGCCGCGTGCTGGATCTCGGGATTCACCAGGCCTACGGCGGGAGCTTGGTTGGGAACTGCCGTAGGGGTCGGCGCCGGATGCGGCTGAACCTTCGCCAGCATTTCCGGTGTGGGTGTTTCGATGAACGTCCAAATGTATGCATCGGGGTTCGAGGCTACAAAAGGCCGGCCTCCGAATCTAAAGTCCGTCCCCCTTTTGAGATCCGCATTGAATTTAATAAATGCGGTTTGGGGAATTGATCCCACGTAGTAGGTAACGATCACCTCCGACGGGTTCACTTGCCACGTCCCCGGCTGCTCACTCCCACTACAAGTCGTAGTATGGTCGGCATTCAGGCTGAGCCATAGTTTCGGGGCTGTCCCGCCCGGCACACTCAGATTCGGCACCATCCAGAAAGTTCCGGGAAGTTTTGTCGCGAGGATATCCATGGTTGGCCGGCCAGGTCCCCCAGGAAAATTCGTCCCAGGAACATTCTGCGGAGGAATTCCGGAAGGAGGTCCGGCCGATCTCGCCTGGGCTCGGGGATCGGTGGTCGCCGTCAGCATCCGAATGATCTTCTTCTGTGGCCCGTTGCGCCGCTCGGCTTTGCCGATCTCCGCCGACCCGCTCGCATTCATCCCATGGGCGAGATCCGCGAGCTTTCCCGGCTTACCGTCGATCACGACGAACGACGACGAAGTGAAGAAATAAGTGTCTGGACCGACAGAAATGCTCCCCGCGCTTTTATCGATCATGCCGATCTGTCCGGAAATCGTCACGATGTCGCCCACCGCGCCGGTCGGCCCTGGGTACGCCGCGCGGATTTGCGCGGCCATGAAAAATACAGAGAGCAGAGCGAGGAACGGTTTCATTCAGGATAAACCGGAAGCTGGACCGAAATACGGTCGAAGCAAGGGGGGCGTCGTGAAAATTCGGCGTACGTCTTGTGCTGGTCGGCTGTTCCACATTGGGCTCGCCAGCGGACCGTATTGGTAAGACAAAGGCCGCCATACGCGGTGGTTTGTCTTCGTTGGATCCTGGTCTTCGCTCGATGCCTGGGTGTGCGCTCGCCTCGCCTCGCTCCTGTTCCTTTTCGCTGCGCGTTCCGCTGCGAAGCAGCGCGTTGCGGTGGCAGTCTAAAGCAACCCTGGCTCAACGGCGCGGGTCAGAAGGCGACACAATAGTGACAGTTATTTGTCCCTTTTGTCTCTGGGCGCGCATGAACAGGCGAATGAACAACGATGACATGGAACTGGTTTGTTTGTGACTCTTGCGCCTTTTGCAGCTATCCATTGACCCCGGCCTGGTTTCCCACAGATTCACGGTCACCCTGCCCCTTATGCTGCGTTTCCTCCGTTCCCTTCTCCTGCTGATCATGCTCGCTCCGGCCCTCCTGGCCGAATCCCCGCAGCCCTCCGGTCAACTCGCCTTTCTCCGCTCTCAGGATCAGGAAAAGATCGCGTCCCTCCAAACCCTCTCTGCGGAATTCAAACCCGCCGACGGGCGGGGACCATCCATCTGGCTGATCGGCGTCGCCCATATCGGGACGCCCGAGTATTATACCGCGCTGCAAAAGCGGCTCGATGCGCAATCTACCGTGCTCTTCGAAGGCGTTGACGGGAAGCGGTTCACGCAGGAGGCCAAGCCCGACACCCAGAACGGCCTCCAGGGAAAACTCGCCACCGCGCTCGGCTTGGTGTTCCAGCTCGATGCCATCAATTACCGGCGGCCGAACTTCGTGAGTTGCGACCTGACGATGGCCGGGCTGGAAAAGGCGATCGCCAATCAAAACGCCAAACCGCCGGCCACTGAGTCCAGCCCCGATGGAAAGCCCGCTCCCGGTGAGCCGGAAAAGCGCCGCGGTCCGGCACTGCCAGCGAAGGTGGACAACGCCACGTTCGATACCCTGATGCAGGCGATTCGTGGCGAAGGAGACATCGGTCGCAAACTCAACGGCATGATCGGCATCATGGGCAGCACCCCCGCGATGCGCGAAACCATGAAGCTCACGTTCATTGAAACGTTTGCGCAAGCGGGTGATCTCCTCAACGCGGCCAAAGCGGCCTCCCCGGAAATTCGGGATTTGTTCGAGGTGCTCCTCACCGAACGGAATGAAAATGTGATCCGCCAACTCCAGGCGCGCCTCCCCCAGTTGGGCCCGAGCGACACCATCGCCGTCTTCTACGGCGCCGCGCACATGGACCAGATCATGGAGCGCCTCACCACCGAACTGCACTACACGTCCGGCGTCCAGGTGTGGGACACTGCTTTCACCGCGGATACCACGCAATCCATGATGGCCCCCGCGCAAATCAAAGCGATGGTACAGATGATGCGCGGCCAATTGCAAAACGCCCAGGCCGGCAAGGGTGGCGGACTGGAAAGTCTGCTGGGTTTGCCGGCTCCGGATGGAGCCGCTGAAAAGGCCGCGCCGGTTGGGAAATAAGCGTCATAGGCGCGGGGCAATGGTCGAAGCGGACGGGCAAACGCGGAAGGGGAACAGCATCCCGTCCGACGGAATTTATGTTTCCGTTATTTCCAGGCCAGTGGCGTGCCCTCGGGCAACATCCGGACAGCCCGGGCAATGTCCCAATTGGTCAGTCGCAGTCCGCCAAGACTTTCCTGGGTCTTCATGCGGTTGGGAATGCCGGTGCCGTGCAGCCCATAGGGCAGCGGTGTCGTGCTGTCGGCCTTCGCCAGATTGATCCAATAAACGCCCACCGGATTTCTCGGCCCGGCCGCGAGAATTTGTTCCGCGGCCAGTGCGGCCGGTGCAGTTGCGGGTGGCGTTGGTTCCGGGGAAGGAACGGCAAATCCAGGCTCCGGTGTCGCCTTGGGAGTGGTCGATGGTTCCTGGCGGGTCGCGAGCCGCGGTCCCGCGATGGCGCCCAAAATCGTCCAGCTTCCGCGCCCGTGCAAACCGGGCCTGGCTCTCGAAATCGGCATGGTGGCAATAAGCTGGTCGCCTTGACGGATTTCCAACCGTGAGAATTCCACAATCGCTGCCGTGATGGGTTTTTCCGGATCGGCCTTCGGTCGCAACGGGGAGTCAAAACACTTTTCGATTTCGAAGGGCGTCACATTGGGAACCTTGAAGGCGGTCTCCGCCGTTGGCGTATTTTTGATCGTGGGGTTGAGGCTGCGCAAAAAGGCCTCATCACAATGGAATTTTTCGGCCACAAACTCCCACGGCGTCCGATAGGCCGAATAGCTGGCTGCCAGCAGGTCTTCGTAGGTCACCGGCGGGCGAGGGGTTGGTGTCGGGAGGGCCGGCACGGTCTTGGCCCCGGGTTTTTGGGAATGCGAAACTACCGGCGGACTGGCCGGCTTCGGAAGCGGGGTCGCCTTCGGAGGCGAAATGAAACGGAAATCGGATCGTTTCAGCTTATAGGTGGTAAAGGGCTCTCCCACGACCTCGGCCGCCTTGGCCCGCAACGCTTCAGGAGTCTGCAAATCCGGGTGAGCGGTGCGGTACATCCCTGACAACGTCTGCAAAGCACCGCTGTCGATTCCATCAATGGGACCAGTCGAAAAATTTTCCCGATCCAGGAAAACCTGGGTCAGGGTAGCCTCGGCGACATGGTCGATCTCAGGTTCCGCCGGCGCTTTCTCCGTGGATTTCTTGCCCTTTTTGGGCACCGGCGTAGCCGATGGCGCGGGCGTGGCCGCCGGGACTGGAGGAGCGAGGGCCATCGCCTCGGCCTGGGTTGGAATCTTTAGAATCTGCCCAATCCGGATGACGTCTTTTTCCAGTCCGTTAAAAAGTTTGAGCTGCTTGACTGGAACTCCCGATTTTCGGGAGATAATCGCGAGCGCGTCGCCTTTTTTAACCTCGTAGTCTCCCGGGAGAATCGAAGGTCCCGCTGGAACCGATGGATCTTTCTTTCCAACGGTCGGTCCATTGGTGGAGGTCGCGACAGGCGCTGGGACCGGCTCGATGATGGGAATGCCCCAATCCTTTTCCTCCGAAGGTAATACTGACCATTTCCATTTCACCGCGGCCTCCAATCCGGGTTGGACATTTTGAGCGTGCAACCGAACCGCGATCAGCCCGACGAGCACGAGTGCCATGCGGAGGTTGGTAAATCCCATGTCTGCACTATTATCCGTCTGAAACCGTGAGCAAATCGCAAAATGACTTGAGCGATCCGGAGTGCCAGGCCAGCGGTCTTTTCGCCCAGTGCCTGCTCCAGACTGCGATCAGTCGTGACCACGAACCATGAGCGGCTGTTTTGTTCGACTAGGGTAAACCGCGGCCGCCCAATCGGGCGTGCTCCCGAACTTCTTCCAGAGTTAACAGCCGGTCGTAAATCGCGATTTCCGCCATGCACCCGGAGAAGACGCGTTCGAGTTTCGCCTGTTCGTCGCCCACCCGGTAGGCCAGGCACCCGAAATGCACGGTGCAGGCCACGCCATCGGGAATTGCCGTGGCTTGGGCTGTCCCCGCGCTCCTTCCATCGATGAATAATTGCATGTCGCCGCCAGCTTGCTGGGCGACCAAGTGGTGCCACTGGCAGGGAAATGCTCCGGGCAGCGTATAGATATTCATTCCGCCACGTGAACTTGCCGGCCAGCGCATCAGGTAGCGAACGACTCCGGCTTCCGGCGGATGACCGGGCCGGTTTCCACCGACCTCGATCAGGGTCAAGTGTCTTCGTTCATTTTCCACGGAGGTCAGTGCCCCGAGCGACATCAGCCCCGTGCTCTCGGGAACAAACCAGAATTCCACGGCATGGCTGGGTGCGGGCATCGGAAGCGGAGCTTCCAGATAAAGCGCGCCGGGCGCGTTGTTTCCCGAAAAGCGGGCATTGGGCCGGCCGGTCTCGCCGCGCTCAATCCTGGCGCCTCCCGCAAGTCGCAACGACGGACCGTTCCCAATCTCATCGGGAATCGCGCCATCGTTTTCCCGATCCAGCCGCCAGTAGTGTCGGGGTTTTCCGGCGAGAATGGTCTCGGCGTATTGCGAGGACACCGGCAGCGAAGGCAAATGCAGCGTGGAGGCGGACAGAAAATCGCCCTCGCTCTCCGGGCGAATCTCTCCGGTGGCCGGGATCAACTCGGCGGAATCTCCCGCCTTGAGCAACGCACTGCGGACACCATGTTGACCGGCCATCTGCAACGAAACTTCCGCTCGTCCTTCGAAGACCGCAACGCTGGTCTGGCCATCCTTCGTGACCGAAATGCCCAGTTCGGTGCCGAGATCGGTCACCGATCCGTGCGGGGTCTCCACGCAAAAGCCTTCCGCCCCATGGGGAGCCTTGGTTCGCAGCCGGCCTTCCCGGCACATCACCCGATCCATCGCCAGCAGATCGATGTCCGCGGGTCCCGCGAAATCCAGTGTCGCACCGCTGGTAAACATCAAACTGGCGCGGCCCGAGACGAGTTCGAGTCGCGAAGCGCCGAGGGGCGCCCCAACCGGGAAGCGTTCGGGTTCGCCGCTTTTCCAGACAGCGTTCTCCGACTGAACCACCACCGCGAGAATCGGCGATTTGCCATCGGCTTCGGCCTGGCGGGTCGGCCGAATGACCACAAAAAGAATCAATGCGGCGGCGGCGGCCATCAAGCCGTAGGCCGCGCGGCGCCACCGGACACTCACGAATCGCGGAGCCTCGCGACGGAGTGCGGTGAGCAAGGCCGCATCCCGCTGTTCCTGCGCCGGAGCTTGCGCGCTGGGTGCGAGTCCCAGTTCTTCGTGCAAGGCCAGCCAGCGCGGCGCGGGAGCCTGGGCCACACGGGCGAGCGAAAGGGTCCACGCCTCTTCGGCAAATGCGCGGCGAAAATCCGCATCGCCACCCAGCCTCGCCCGGAGCTCTTCCTCGCGGCCGGGAGGCAATTCTCCTCCCTGCCACGCCACCAGCGCATCGCGAAGGTCAGCCTCCATGCCCTACCTCCTGCGTGACGCATTCGCGCAACAATTTCAGCGCACGATATTGTAGCTGATAGATGGCTGCCGGGGTCATTTTGAATTCCGCGGCGAGCGTTGAGGATCTGTTCCCATCCAGCACGGTTCGCACGATCTGGCGCATTTTGTCGGGCAATTTGGCCACGCATCCCAACATGGCATTCACGTGTGCGGAGCGTGTTTGTGACGCCCTGGCCTCAAATTCGTCGGCCAACAGCGCGGCTCCTTCTTTTTGGAAACTCTCCATGAGCGCCGAACGCCGGTTGGACTGCTCGATGTATTGCAACAGCTTGTTCCGGGCGATTCCTCGCAGCCACGCGCCGAAATCCTGGCCGCGCCGGAAGGAATCCAGCTTCCGATAAGCGATGATCAGTGATTCCTGGGCGATGTCGTCGACATCATCAAGATGGAACAATTGGCTGGCCAGGAAGACACGCAATGTCGGGCCAAATACTCTCTCGATCTTGAGGAATGCGTCCGTGTCGCCGCTCAGGACCGCGTCCAGAGTGTCATCGAGATTAAAAGATTCAGCCATCTGCAAGATATTCGGCGGCCGGCTTTGATTCTCACAAAGATTTTTTGTGAGATTGGTGTTCCCGCCCGGAATAAAGGGATGAACATGAATCGTGTCCCCCGTCCACGCCGCATCGTCCCCTTCTTTGCGGCCTTTCTCCGAGCAGCCTTCCTCTTCTCCATGGTCCTGGTGCCTCTGGCATCGACCGATTCCGCCGCTGAAGGATCCGCGGCGGAGCCGACTCTCACCGATTCCGAAAAGGCCGCCGGATGGAAGCTTCTGTTCGATGGCGTCACGACCACGGGCTGGCGTGGCTTGGGCATGGAGGGATTCCCTTCCGTCTGGGTCGTGCAGGATGGGTGCTTGCGGTGTCTGGGCGGCTACAAGGGCGCCAATGACTTGGTCACGGTCGATGAATACGAGAACTTCGAAATCTCCTTCGAATGGCTGATCCCCAAGCTCAAAGGGAATAGCGGAGTCAAGTACCGCGTCCAGGAGCAGGAGGGGAAAGGCTACGCCTTCGGCTGTGAATACCAGTGCATGAACGACCCCGAGGCGTTTGACATCCACGCCTCCGGAGCACTCTACGACGTCTTTGCGCCGCAGGGCAAAAAGCTCGTTCCGCCGCCGGAGTTCAACCAGTCGCGAATCATCGTCCGCGGCAATCACGTCGAGCATTGGCTGAACGGGATCAAAGTCGTCGATGCCGAGTTTGGCAGCGCGGCCATGAATCAAGCCCTGGCCACCAGCCATTTCAGGAATTCCGATTGGGGAAAGAAACCGCGGGGCCACATTATTCTTCAGGATCATCACAGCGAAGTCTCCTTCCGGAATATCAAGATCCGCGTTTTGCCGGCGCCGGCCGCCGATCAGTGATCGGCCAATGGCCTCAGCCATTCCGCAGTTGCTCAGCGCTTTTGCAACCTTATGTCTTCCCCACATACCATGATAACATCCCGACATAGCCGCCGAAAATTCCTGCGACACATCTCCATGGCCGCCGGAGGAATCTCCGCGGTGCAATTCCTCCCTTCCCTGGGCCGGGCCGCGCAATCGGCCAACAAGCTGAATTGCGTGGTGATCGGCTGCGGCGCCAAGGGCAAAACTCACGTGGCCACCGCCGCCGAACAGAATCTCGTGGCGTTGGTGGATGCCGATGAAGCCCGGCTCGATCAGGCTCGGGCCTACGCCGCATCCAAGCACGCGGATGCCAGCCGGATTCAGACATTCACGGACTACCGGGAGATGTTCGACAAAATGGCGAAGCAGATCGATGCCGTCTTCATCGCCACGCCGAACCACCAGCACGCCTTGCCGTCGATGATTGCCATGCAGTTGGGCAAGGGCGTCTATTGCGAGAAGCCGTTGAGTCATTCCATCGCCGAAGCGCGAGCGCTCGCGGCGATGGCGGCCCGCTGCAATGTGCCCACGCAGATGGGCAATCAGGGGCATTGCGCGGAAGGCTACCGGCGGCTCTGCGAATATATCTGGGCTGGCGCCATCGGCCGGATCACCGAGACCCACAGTTGGACCGCACGCGCCAATGGCGGGATCGGTCCCAGGCCTGGTTCGGAGCCGGTTCCCCAGGGCCTGCATTGGGATAATTGGATCGGGCCGGCTTCCTATCGCGACTACCACGCCGATCTGCACCCGCACCAGTGGCACGGGTGGTTTGAGTTCGGCAATGGCTCGCTGGGAAACATGGGATGTCACGTCCTCGACGGCGTCTTTTGGGCGCTGAGGCTCGAACACCCCACGCAGATCGAAGTCGAGCAGATGTTCGGCGGCAGTAACGAGCGCTATCCCACGGGAACGCGCATCCGTTGGGATTTCCCGGCGCGCGGCGAACTCCCCGCGTTGAAAGCCTATTGGTACGACGGCCGTGTCGGTGCAGGTGACCCGGGCGACGACAATAAGGCGTCACCCAAGGGAGCAAAAGGCGTGACGAACCTGCCGCCATTGCTTGCCGAATTGCAGAAGCAATATCCCGACGAGAAATTCGGGGCTGACGGCACTCTCTATGTCGGAGACAAGGGGATTCTGTATTCGGGCACCTACGGCAATAACATGCGCTTCGTGCCCACGAAGCAAATGCTGGAAACGCCCGAGCCTCCGAAAACGCTTCCGCGCCCATCGGGTTCGGCGGGTGACTTCCTGCGCGCCTGCCGGGAGGGCAAGGCCGACACGGCCGCCGCCTTCGACTATTCCGCGCGGCTGACGGAGTTCACCCTGCTGGGAAATCTGGCCCAACATGCGGGAGTGGGCGCACCGGTCGAGTGGGATGGGCCGAACATGCGGGTCACCAATCTCCCGGATCTGAATCAATGGGTGAAACGAGAGTACCGGAAAGGTTGGGATTTGTTCTGAACTCAGAACCCCACCCCAACTCACCATGAACATGAAGCCGAATGGGAAATCCCGGCAGCGGCGACATCTACCTGAGTTCCTCCGCTAGTTTCGCGCCGAGCCCGACGCGTCCGAGTAACGGCTCGAATTTACCTCATCGGCATCCCAGCTTCGTGGGCCGGGAAAAGGAAATTCAAAAGGTGATCAGTGCCCTGTGTTCAATCTACTATGCGGAGAGTGTCGGATCGCCGAGGACCGATGTGGCGATCTTGGTATCAGCCGTGGCGCACGTCGTAACGAGGACGATTGTGATCCTTATCTGGAACGACGATGAAATGGTCGATCTGAGTCCCTGCCCTTATCCGTCTCTCTGGTTTCGTGCAGGCTCTTGAGCAACCATTCCGGGAGATCTGGATTGATGATTTCTGGCGTCTTTGACTGCTCAATCGGTTTGGGAACGGAGCCGTCGTCGGTGGCTAATCCCTGGCGTTTGGCAGTTCCAACGATGGCCCGAATTGCTGCGTAGTCTACTTTGGGTGTCATTATCAAATGCGTTGAGAGAGCCGCGATCACTTTGCTTAATGAAGACGCTGTTTGTGGCCGGGGTGTCGTCCTCAGATCAACCATTCCACGCTCAATTCAACTTCGAAACATCCACCGGTTTGATGGAGCGCGCAACAATTATCCCATTTCAAAGATTCCTCGGCAGAATTCCACCAATCGTCAACGGCGGACACCCTTCCAGGTCGAGTAACCTGAATGATTTTGGCGAATGCTCAGAGATTGAGAGAAACATTGCAGCCGCTACAGAACACAACATACAGTCCCTCATGATTTGGAAAGAAGCCGAATACCTTGAGCAGCTTGGCGGTATTGAATGCGATTGCCGCAAAGTGCTAGCACTGCTGCCTGAAGCAGCGGAGCGTCGAGGGATGGCCGTAATATCGCCTGAAGTGGCGGCGCTGCTTTCAGTAAATGAAACAATCATGCAACGGTGCCGAGATGAGCGTGAGCGGCTTGGGCTTTGGCGAGAAGATGGAATGGAGCCGGATGAGATCCTTGAGGAAATTGATCAACAACTTAGTGAATTCATGAAAGCGTTGAAGGCGACACTTCCTGCAAAATGACCGTTGAAAAGAAGGACCCCATGCCAACTACAACCGAAAGTCTGTATTCAGAAAACCCAGTAAATCGTCTCAATGCTGCGCGGAATATCTCGAAATCAGCCGCGCTGAAAATTCAAAAGGAGGTTGGTGCAGGTGCTCCGTATTCTCCGTGGCCTTACGGAATGCCAACTTCCGTGAATCCATACGTGCTCTGCCTCGGTATTAGCCCTGGCGCACGCCGAAACGACGATAGTTGTGACCCATATCCCTTACCAACGATTGGCAGTCCGCATGAAGGTTTTGGCGGCGAGTGTGTTCCGGATGGTTGCGGAGCTTGGGATTCCCCTTATTGGGAGAAGGTCCGTGAACTCTGCGTCGGCATCGTTCAGGAATTCTCACCATCCCTGAACCGGTTCGACTGTCTCTCTCTCGCTGGCCACCTCAATCTTGGGACCGGACAGGATGGTGTTGGCCGTGAAGGGTTGATCGAACCCAAAGTCGCCAAGTGGATACCCCGAGTCATCACTGAGCGTCTGAAGCCACGCATCCTTATTTGCTTCGGTCTTTGGAAATTGTATTCCTCGGAAACTCTGCGTAAAGCGTGGGCGCAAACTTCGCTGGAGAAGCTGATAAAAGAAGAACCGGTGATCCAAGACGAATTCGCGTTTTCATCAAGGACCTATCGATTCAGGCTTTCACAAATCCAATACGGCGAGGAGATGCAACCGATCACGGTTCTATTGTGGCCAAATCATCCCTCCCGCCATCCTTTTGCTGGTGGGGCCGAAAGTGACGCATGGAAAGCGTCAATCACCCAAGGAAAGCGACTCTTAAAGAAATGGCCGCTGCTAAGGAGATAATGAATCAATCACCAGCAGAGTAGGAGCGCGTCGAACTAAGCTGAAGCGGGCGTTTGAGTTGGAGCCTCGA
>Ga0206804_10061_pt1 | contig 32069 bp, 27 predicted proteins | sample Alteio_BWOrgCont_62_FD_152888 | JGI IMG/M metagenome (GOLD analysis project Ga0206804, IMG submission 152888) | Enriched cells from forest soil in Barre Woods Harvard Forest LTER site, Petersham, Massachusetts, United States -... | ecosystem: Environmental > Terrestrial > Soil > Temperate forest >... | reverse complement strand
GAAGGACCTGCGCGCGTTCGAGGATGGCTTCCACCCGTACATTGCGTCTTCGCAGGCAGGCCTACTGAAGGACATCGAGACGAAGAAGGCGCTGGACGACGGCCTGAAGAGCGGCCTGACCAACGCGATCAACGAATACAAGAAGGACTTCCTGGCGAAGCGCAAGTAAACCATGGCAAACGTACTCGATCTACGGCGGCGTATCCGCAGCGTGAAGAACACGCGGCAGATCACGCGCGCGATGAAGATGGTGTCCGCGGCGAAGCTGCGGCGCGCGCAGGAGCGCACGCTGCAATCACGGCCGTACGCGCAGGCGTTTGCCAGCGTGCTGCAGTCGCTGATGCGGCGCACGGACTTCTACAGCGAGGCGACGGGCGAAGTGCTGCACCCTCTGCTGATCGAGCGCGAAGAGAAGAACGTGCTGGTGATCGTGGTGGCGGGCGACAAGGGATTTGCTGGCGGCTTCAACTCAAACATCGGCAAGGCGGCGCAGAGGTTCATCGACGAGCGGCGGGCCAAGGGCCAGAACGTGGACATCGAATCGATCGGCAAGAAGGCGATCGGGTTCTACAAGAAGCGTTTCCCGGCAGCGAACTACGAGCGCAAGGAAGAGCATTACGACAACGACCTGGCGACGCATTACGAGGTGATACGGCACCGTGCCGAGCCGATCGAGGTGACGGGCGAGCATCCGACGCTGCTGCTGAAGACCGATTTCGGCGAGGTCTCGGAGATGGCATACTCGATCATCGAACGCTACACGCGGGCGGAGATCGACGGCGTGTACCTGGTCTACAACGAGTTCAAGTCGGTGATCCAGCAGCGCATCGTGGTGGAGAAGCTGCTGCCGATCCGCAAGCTGGGATCGCATGAGATCACGGCCTCCGAGGAGATGAGCGAGGAGCAGCGCGAGGCGGCGGGTAAGGCTGCCCGGAGCGCGGGTGTGTCCATCGCGGAGCCCGAGGAGACGCTGTTTGAGAGCGAGGCGAAGAAGTTCGGCACCGCGGAGGTGGACTACATCTTCGACCAGGACCCGGCGCGGCTGTTCCGGCACCTGATGCCGCGCTATGTGGCGACGCAGATCTTCCATGCTCTGCTAGAGAGCGTGGCGGCGGAGCACGCGGCGCGCATGACCGCGACCGATGCGGCGACCAAGAATGCAGGCGAGCTGATCGACGAGTTGAGCCTTACCATGAACCGCGTCCGGCAGGCCGCGATTACCAAAGAGATTATCGAGATTGTCAGCGGCGCTGCCGCGTTGTAACGAAAAGAGACCTATAGACCTATGGCAGAAAACAAAGAGAACATCGGAAAAGTAATTGCAGTCAGCGGCCCGGCCGTGGACATTCAATTTGACGAGACGAACATGCCGCCGATTTATCAGGCGCTGCGCATTACCAGCGAGGGCTTCACGGTCCCGCAGCCGCTCAACGTGGTGGTCGAGGTGCAGCAGCACCTTGGCGAAGGACGCGTGCGCTGCGTCGCCATGGAGGCCACCGAGGGCATGGTGCGCGGGATGAAGGCCATCGATACGGGTGCGGGCATTATGGTTCCCGTGGGCCGCGAGACGCTGGGCCGTGTGCTGAACGTGCTGGGACAGCCGGTGGACGAGCTGGGTCCGGTGAATGCCAAGGAGCATCGCCCGATCCATCGCCAGGCACCGCGGTTTGACGAGCAGTCGACGTCGGAGGAGATGTTTGAGACGGGCATCAAGGTCGTCGACCTGATTCTGCCATTCCTGAAGGGCGGAAAGATCGGCCTGTTCGGAGGCGCGGGCGTGGGCAAGACCGTCGTTATCCAGGAGCTGATCAACAACGTTGCGACCAAGCATGGCGGCTACTCGGTGTTTGCCGGCGTGGGCGAGCGTACGCGCGAGGGCAATGACCTGTGGCACGAGTTCCAGGAGTCGGGCGTTATCGACCTGAAGGACTTTTCGAAGTCGAAGGCGGCGCTGATCTATGGCCAGATGACGGAGCCGCCGGGAGCGCGTCTGCGCGTGGCGCTGACCGGCCTGACCGTCGCGGAGTACTTCCGCGACGAAGAGGGCGCGGACACGCTGCTGTTTATCGATAACATCTTCCGGTTTACGCAGGCGGGTTCCGAGGTGTCGACGCTGCTGGGGCGTATGCCTTCGGCCGTGGGTTATCAGCCGAACCTGGCGACGGAGATGGGCGAATTGCAGGAGCGCATTACATCGACGAAGAAGGGCTCTGTGACGTCAGTGCAGGCGGTGTACGTGCCGGCCGATGATATTACGGACCCGGCGCCGGCGACGACGTTCGCCCACCTGGATGCGACCATGTTGCTCTCGCGCCCGCTATCGGAGCTGGGCATCTATCCGGCCGTTGACCCATTGACTTCGACATCGCGCGTACTTTCGGCACGCGTGGTGGGCCAGGAGCACTACGATGTGGCGCAGGGCGTGAAGCGGATTCTGCAGCGGTACAAGGACCTGCAGGACATCATCGCGATCCTTGGCATCGATGAGCTTTCGGAAGAGGACAAGCTCACCGTCGCCCGGGCTCGTAAAGTCCAGCGCTTCCTGTCGCAGCCATTCCACGTGGCCGAGATCTTTACCGGCATCCCGGGAGCGTATGTGAAGGTGGCCGATACGGTGCGCAGCTTCAAGGAGATCATCGAAGGCAAGCATGATGATATTCCGGAGCAGGCGTTCTACCTGAAGGGTGGCATCGAGGACGTGCTGGCCGCAGCCGAGAAGATGAAGCAGACGGCGTAACCATGGCAGAGACGACACAATCCGGGCTGTTGGCGGTGCGGCTGGTGACGCCGGAACGTGTGCTGCTGGACGCGACGGCGACGGCGGTGGAGTTGCCGGCGATGTCCGGGTACATGGAGGCGCTGTATGGCCACGCTCCGCTGCTGGGCGAGCTGGGTGCGGGCGAGGTGCGCATCCATGGCGGCTCGGCAGGCGAGCAGATCTTCTTTGTGGCGTGGGGCTTTGTCGAGGTGCTGCCGGAGCGGGTGACCATCCTGGCAGAGACGGCGCTGCATCCGAACGAGATCGACAAGGCCGAGGCGCAGGCGGAGCTGAAGGAAGGCGAAGAACTATGGACCAAGGCTGGCGACGATGGCGATAAGTATGACGAGGCCAATGCCGTGATGCGCAAAGCGGAGGAGAAGATTGCCTCGGCCGAAGGCAAGAGCCACTGAGGTTGATTTAAGAAACGAAGCGAGGGCCGGAGATTCCGGCCCTTTTACTTTGCCCGAGAGTTAGACCATGTATTGCTTCAGCCGCTTTTGCATGATGCGGATGGCTTCTTCGTTTTCATCGACCATGAGGAACTCACGGCCGTTGCGGGCGGCGGCTGCGCCGGTGGTGCCGCTGCCGGCGAAGAAGTCGAGGACCATATCGCCTTCGCTGGAGTGGACCTTGATGATGCGTTCTAAAATCCCTAGTGGTTTTTGTGTTGCATAACCGGTCTTCTCCTTACCGGTGGGAGAGACGATGGTGTGCCACCAGACGTCGGTGGGGGTTTTGCCGCGTGCTGCCTTCTCCGCGCCGACCAGGCCGGGGGCCATGTAGGGGATGCGGTCGCAGGCGTCGAGGTGGAAGGTGTAATGCTCGGGGTCCTTGGTGTACCAGAGGATGTTGTCGTGCTTGGCGGGCCAGCGGCTCCTGGATCGGGCGCCGTAATCGTAGGCCCAGATGATCTCGTTCTGGAAGTTCTCGCGGCCGAAGATCTCATCGAGCATGACCTTGCAGTAGTGGACCTCGCGGTAGTCGATGTGGAAGAAGAGCGAGCCGGTGGGAGTGAGGACGCGATGGGCCTCCTGCATGCGCGGGCGGAGGAAGCCGAGGAAGTCGGAGAAGGAATCCGCGTAGGTGCCGGTGGCGGCGAGGCGCTCGGTCTTGTAGCGGCGGCCGCCGAAGCCGGTGCGGTCGCCAGCCTGATCGTGGACGGTGCGGATGCGCGCGCGGGTCTGCCGGTGACCGGTGTTGAAGGGCGGGTCGACGTAGATAAGGGGCACGGAGCCGGTTTTGAGCCCTTGAAGGATTTCCAGATTGTTGCCGTGCAGGATGCGGTTCATGGAAGTTGTCGTGTTTAGTATGGCAGGCAGGGCTTGCGCCTGTGTATGGTTTTCCAGAAGACTTTTGGGGATGAGCCAGAACGCCAGCTTTGCTGGAGATTGAGTAAACGACGGCCTACAATGGCTGGCGGAGGATGAGGCATGGCGCAAGAGCTTTATTTCGATGATTTTTACCTCGGGCAGACCTTTCAGTCAGAAGGAAGCGTGAAGGTGACGGCTGAAGAGATCATGGAGTTTGGGCAGAAGTACGATCCGCAGCCCTTCCACCTGGACCATGCGGCGGGTGAGAACTCATTCTTCAAGGGGCTGGCGGCCTCGGGGTGGCTGACGGCGGCGATCGTGATGCGGATGCGGGTACAGAGCGTCCAGGTGGTGGGCGGCATGATCGGCGCGGGCGTGGAGGAGATTCGCTGGACCGAGCCGGTGCGGCCTGGCGACACGCTGCGGACGGAGTCCGAGGTGGTTGGAGTGCGGCCGTCAAATTCGCGCAAGGATTTCGGCATTGTAAGGCTGAAGACATTGACCTATAACCAGCGCGATGAGGTGGTGATGCGGTCGACGGTGAACTTCCTGGCGCCGGTGCGGTCGAAGAGCTGAGGGCCGGAAGCGGGCAAGTTCATCCCTTGATTCCTCCCCTCTAATCCACATCCCAGGGATTTATGCTCTATTCATGATGCAGATGACGGTGCTCGCCTCGGGATCCAAGGGCAACAGTACAGTTGTCTCTTCGAGCAAGACGCGGGTTCTGGTGGATGCCGGACTGTCGTGCCGCGAGCTGCTGCGGCGGATGGCAATCGTGGGCGAGAATCCAGAGACGCTGGATGCCATCCTGATTACGCATGAGCACCAGGACCATGTAGGTGGTCTAGGCGTGATGGCGCGCAGGCTGGGGATCCCGGTTTACTTTACCGAGCAGACGCATCGTGCCTGGGTGCGCATGCTGACTCCGCGGACGACGATGACCTATGCGCAGTGGCTGGACCATGTGCAGCGGGAGAAGGCCGAGCGCGCAGCGCGGACGGCGGCCGCACAGGGCGAGCAGATGGATAGCGAGGTCGCTACGATGGCTGCGGAGGCAGATGTTTCGCCGGTGCGTGGTGAAGATGCAGAGGCCCAGCTTGCTGTCGATCCGGACCTGTGCGAGCCGGCGGCCAAGGCTTATCCGGCTTCTTTGCCGGCGGTGGAGTATTTCGTGGCGGGCGGAGATTTTCAGATTGGCGATATCACTGTACATCCCTTCACGATTCCGCATGATGCTGCTGACCCATGCGGCTTCGTCTTTGAGGCTGAGGGCGTGCGCATGGCAATGGCGACCGACCTGGGCTATGTTCCGCCGAATGTGAAGATGGCGCTGCGACGGTGCGATGTGATGCTGCTGGAGTCCAACCACGACCTGGAGATGCTGAAGGATGGGCCGTATCCGTGGGCGGTGAAGCAGCGTGTCCTATCGCGGGTGGGGCACCTGTCCAATGATGCGACGGCGGAGTTTTTGACCAACGACTATGACGGCGGCGCGGCCTATGTTGTGCTGGGACACCTGTCGGAGTCCAACAACCTGCCGGAGCTGGCCCGGATGAGTGCAGAACGGGCGATGGGCGGACGGATGTCCCTATTAGAGAATAAGCTGCTATTGGCGCGGCAGGATGCGCCGCTCGATTCGATCTGCCTGTAGACCGATAACGTTTTAGGTGCCGGAAGCGTCATCCAGGTGACCCTTTTGGGGCTATCAACAGACGAGAAAGGCGGTAGAATAGGACATATGCCCCACAGACGCATCAGCAGACGTTCCAAGTCAAACCGCCGGGAGTTGTGCAATGATCCCGTGGTGGGTGCCATCCTTTCAGGATGGCGGTATGACATCTCCGGCCTGAGCCTGGAGACACGCACCGACTATGAGGACCATCTGAACGCGTGCGAGCATTGCAGACAGCGCCAGCGCGTGCACCGGACCGTGGACGTGCTGCTGATCTCGGTGACGACGCTTTCCATCTTTGCCTTTATGCTGGCCATTGCGGTGATGCACCGCGTGGAGGCTATTACGCATATCGATTCCTTCCATGTGCATCTGCGCGACCTGCATATGCCTACGATTGCCATTCCATTGCAGGCGGTGGCCATTGCGGGCCTGCTGGTATCGACGGTGCTATGGGTGCTGGTGGCCATCATGACGCCGTTGCCGGGCTATTTGGGCGGTATGGTGCGCGATCGCATGCCGGAAGAGCTGCGCGACCGCTTGTTCAAGCACGCTGCCTAACTTATTTATGTCATCACATTCATCCGAAGGCGAGAGCCTTTCTCCGTCAAACATACCGGCTGCTCCAGTCGATCCGCCGCAGTATGCTCCGGGCGAGGATGTGCAGAATGCACGGAGACGGCGGGAGCATAGCGGCTGGAGTCCAATGCTGTCTCCTGCTACGTATGGGCTGGTGGGAATCAACATTGCGGTCTACCTGTGGATGGTGTTGCATGGGGTCTCGCCGACGACGCCGAGTTCCGATGCACTGGTGCACTATGGGGCCAACGACGCCGTGCGTGTGCTCTCCAATGGGGAGTGGTACCGGGTGTTCACCGCCATCTTTCTGCATGTCGGGATCATCCACCTGGCCAGCAATATGTGGTGTTTGTGGAATCTGGGATTGCTGGGCGAGCCGCTGATTGGGCCGTTTGGGCTGGCGGCGGTGTATGTGCTGACGGGCATTGCAGGCAATTTACTGAGCCTTGGCGTGAACGTAGTGTGGTTTCGGCAGGAGAGCATTGGCGCGGGCGCATCGGGTGCGGTGTTTGGGATTGCCGGAATATTAATTGTGCTGCTTTCAAACCGCAAACTGCCGATTCCGTGGCCGGAACTACAGCGGCTGCGGCGGTCGGTGGTGCAGTTTGCCGTGCTGAATTTTGTGATTGGATTGGGTACGGTCGTGATCCCCGTGGTGCGCATCGATAACCTTGCGCACCTGGGCGGATTCACCTCAGGGCTGGCGCTGGGCGTGCCGCTGATGCCGCGGATGACGGCGGGTCGAGATAAATATTTAGCGCGGCAGAAGATGGTCTTTCCGATTGCGGCGTTTTTTCTAGTGCTGTTTGCGTACCTGATTTATACGCTGAGCCGGTAGTTAGGAACATTGCCACCAAGCAGAAAGACGCGCCGTTAGGCGCGTCTTTCTCGTTCAGGGAGATATTTTTAACTTAGGGTGGAGCTGGCGAACTTGCGCACCATCGCGAGCAGCAGCTTGCGGTCGCTGTCGGAGAGATGCGCGGAATAGCGCTGTACCTGAGTCAAAAAGCGGATCTCGCTTTCGCTCAGGTTCATAGTGGCCATCTCGTGGCTGACGCTCTCGTCCGCAAAGAACTGACTTAATGGGATTTCGAGGGCGCCGGCGATTTTTTGCAGGGTTTCGAGGGAGGGAACGGTGTGGCCGTTCTCCACGCGGGAGAGATAACAGCGCAGAAGGCCGGTGCGTTTTTCGATATCGCCCTGGGACATGCCCTTTTGCAGCCGGTAGCCACGGATGGTGCCGCCGATGTTCATGGAAACGGGATCCCGGGTCCCTGCGATCGTAGTAGTGGTTAAGGCTGCCGTTTGCATGTCAGTCATTAGCCACAAAGTAAACATACTGCGGGCGCGAAGCAAGCGCAAACTACGGGAAAGACAGGATTTGCGAACCTTGTGTGATACATGCAGGATTTGGTTCCTGTTATTCGCCGTAAGGGACCCAGATGTTCTTGATTTGGGTGGCGTGGCGTAGGAACTCGCGGCCCTCGGATTGGGGGGTGAACCAGGCGGCAGGATGGCCCTCGTTGGTCCAGACTTGCTTCAGGTTGCCGATGGAGGCGAGTTTGACCATGGTGGCTGCCTGAGCGTCGCGGAAGCTCCACACGGCGTCGATATCGTCATGATCTGCAAGGGTTTTGCCCAGCTCGAGTGGTTTGCCGGAGACGATGTTGACGACCCCACCGGGGAGATCGGAGGTGTCGAAGACCTGGTAGAGGTCGCCGAGGATGAGGGCATGGGCCTCGGAGGGGACGGCGACGACGGTGTTTCCCATGGCGATGGCGGGGAGGACCAGGCTCATAAAGCCAAGCAATGGAAGGTCTTCCGGGCAGAGGATGGCTACCGTTCCGATGGCTTCCTTCATGGCCAGGGTGACGTTGCGCATGGGCGGGTTGTGGACGCTGCCTTCGAACTTGTCGGTCCAGGCGGCGTAGGCGAAGGTGCGCTGGATGGTGGTGTCGAACTCCTGCTGGGCTTGGGACTCGCCGACAGACTGGGCGAGGCGGGAGACGATCTCAGATCGGCGTTCTTCCATGTTTTCAGCGATATAGAAGAGGACCTGGGCACGGTTGTGCGCGGTGGACTTGGCCCATTTGGAGGCGGCGGCGCGGGCGGCTTCGACGGCGTTGCGGATGTCCTTGCGGTTGCCGAGAGGGGCTTCGCCGAGGAGTTGGCCGTCGCGGCCGTGGATGGGGTAGCTGTAGCCGGAGTCGGGGCGGGATTGCTTGCCGCCGATGTAGAGCTTGACGGTGCGGTCGATACCCAATTGGCCGCGGGCGCTTGTTTGCAATGCACTCTGGGCAGTCGTGGTAGCAGTGCTGGGGTTGGCCTCTTGTAAGCCGTTGGCGGGGTTCCCGGCCTGGGGTGCGGCGGATGTGGTCCCGTTTGGGTGGTTTTCCGCGGGCACGATTTGGTTTTTGGTGTGCTGGACGTGGTGTTCGGGCACGAGGTACTCGTACATACCCTCGCGTCCGCCTTCGCGGCCGTAGCCAGACTCGCGGTATCCGCCGAAGCCGCAGGCGGCGTCGAAGAGGTTGGTGGAGTTGACCCAGACGACGCCGGCCTTGACCTGGGCGGCGACATCCAAAGCAACATTGATGCTCTCGGACCAGATGCATGCCGCCAATCCATAGGTAGTGTTGTTGGCGAGTTCGACGGCTTCGGCCGGGGTGCGGAAGGTCATGGAGGCGAGGACGGGGCCGAAGATCTCCTCCTGCGCGACGGTGCTGGTGGGGTGGACGTTGGTGAGGAGGGTGGGCGGATAGAAGAGGCCCTTGGACGGCATGACGAGGTCGGGCTGCCAGCAGGTAGCGCCTTCGGCCTTGCCCTTTTCGACGAGGGACTTGATGCGTTCCAGTTGAATCGTGTCTACGATGGCGCCGATGTCAATGGATTTGTCGAGCGGGGAGCCGACGCGGAGGGTGGACATGCGGGAGCGGATCTTGTCGTAGAGGCGTTCGGCGACGCGCTCCTGTACGAGGAGACGGGAGCCGGCGCAGCAGACCTGGCCCTGGTTGAACCAGATGCCGTCGACGAGTCCTTCGACGGCGGAGTCGAGGTCGGCGTCGTCGAAGACGATGAAGGGGGACTTGCCGCCGAGCTCGAGGGAGAGCTTCTTGGAGGTGTTGGCGGTGGCTTTGCGGATGATGCGGCCGACTTCGGTGCTGCCGGTGAAGGCGATCTTGTCGATGTTCGGGTGGTCGACGAGGTCGGCGCCGGTCTTGCCATCGCCGGTGATGACGTTGAGGACGCCGGGAGGCAGGCCAATCTCGGCGGCGATCTCGGCCATGGCGAGGGCGGTGAGCGGGGTGAACTCGGCGGGCTTGATGACGACGGTGTTGCCGGCAGCGAGTGCGGGAGCGATCTTCCAGGCGAACATGAGGAGCGGGAAGTTCCAGGGGATGATCTGGCCGACGACGCCGACGGGGGCGTAGCCGGGGAATTCGGTTTCGACTAACTGTGCCCAGCCGGCGTGGTGGTAGAAGTGGCGGGCGACGAGCGGGATGTCGATGTCGCGGGACTCGCGGATGGACTTGCCGTTGTCCATGGATTCAAGGACGGCGAGACGGCGGGAGTGCTTCTGCACCTGGCGGGCGAAGGCGTAGAGGTAACGGGCGCGCTGGTGGCCAGTGAGCGCCTGCCAGGGGGCTAATGCGGCGCGGGCGGCCTGGACGGCGGTGTCTACTTCAGCGGCGTCGGCGTTGGCGATGATGGCGATGGTCTCGCCGGTGGCGGGGTTCTGAGTGGCGAAGGTGTGGGTCTTCTGTTTAGTGAAGACGCCGTTGATGAAGTGGCCGAAGTTGCGGCCGTGGGCGTCGAGCCAGGCGTTGACCTCTTTGGGGTCTTCCGGGGCTGGGCCGTATTCCATGGATTGGTATTTTTCGAGGATGGTGGTGGGCATGGGAACCTCTTCAGGGTTCTATGGTAATGGATGGAGAAGCGTGTGCCTAAATGCCAGCTCGTTAGTTCAAGTTACATGAACTGACCATTCCTTCGCTTCGCTGCGGAATGAGAGCAAGACAGGCAAAAGCATCCAGCGCTGAAATGATATGCGCGGCTTTACCGCGGCCTAAAGGCCGCTGCTCCTCCGAAAAACAACCGCAGATTCTTCGGCACCTCACCCCAGCGCGCAAGCGCGCCGGGGACCCCGATTTGCCTCAGAATGACAGAAAGGGGAGGGTCCCCGGTATACTTCCTGCCATGAAAAAGATTGTGATTGCTACGCTTCTTGTTGCCTTAACTCTGTCTGCGCGGGCGCAGCAGTATGACCTGGTGCTGCACGGTGGGCATGTGATCGACCCGAAGAACAATGTGGATGGGATGTTCGATGTGGCCATCAGTGCGGGGAAGATTGCGGCGATTGCGCCTTCGATTCCGGCTAACGCGGCGCGGCGGGCGGTGGATGTTTCCGGGCTGTATGTGACGCCGGGGCTGGTGGACCCGCATGTGCATGTGTTTATCGGGCTGCGGCACAATGCGTGGGGCAATGGCGACCTGGCGGTTGAGGCGGACGTGATGTCGATTCCGTACGGTGTGACGACGGTGGCGGATGCGGGGAGTTCGGGGTGGCGGGACTTTGCGGAGTTTCGGCATCGCGTGATCGACACTTCGCGGACGCGGGTGCTGGCGTTCATCAACATTGTGGGCGCGGGGATGGAAAACAACGATGACGTTGCGGAGCAGAATGAGCACGACATGGACCTCGATAAGCTGTCGGCGGTGATTGCGGCGAACAAGGACATCATCGTCGGCATCAAGAGCGCGCACTGGGAGCAGCCGAATTATATTTCCGTAGAGACGGCGGTGAAGGCGGGAGAGCGGAACCATCTGCCGGTGATGCTGGACTTTGGGTGGTTCGACAACAAGTCGTACGAGCATGCGATCTCGTCGATCCTGCGGCCGGGGGACATCAGCACGCATGTGTTTCGCATGCCCGCTCCGCTGCTGGGAGCGGATGGGAGGCCGGCGCCGTTTATGCTGGAGGCGCGGAAGCGGGGCGTGAAGTTTGACGTGGGGCATGGCGGCGGGTCGTTCACGTTCAAGCTGGCGGCGCCGATGATCGAGGCGGGGTTCTGGCCGGATTCGATCTCGACCGACCTGCATACGGATTCGGCGACAGGGACGATGCTGAACCTGCCGAATGTGATGGACAAGATTCTGGCGCTGGGAGTTCCGTTCAAAGAGGTGATTCGCGAGTCGACGACGAATCCGGCGACGGAGATTGGGCATCCGGAGCTGGGGCAGATCGCGGTGGGGGCCGTCGCGGACGTTGCGGTGTTGGGGCTGGAGCATGGGAAGTTCGGTTTTGCCGACCTGGCAGGCGGGAAGGTGGATGGGACGGAGAGGATCGTTCCGGAGATGACGATTCGTGCGGGGCGGGTGTTGTTTGATTTGAATGCGCGGACGGCGGTGCCTTGGAAGGGTGCGGATTTGCGGTATGCGGTGAAGTGACTAATTGATGGGGCGCAATTTGGCGTCCGGCTTGGCGGTTAAATCGTTCTCATTTATAAAAGCGACGAATTTGCGTAATGTCTCTGCCGTATCTTCGGCAGAACGGCTAGCTAAATAGACCTTGGACTCCATCCTATTTCTGAAACTTATTGCGCATCCAATCAGAAATAGATGTATGTAGCGGAACATTCCTGCGCTATTTCCGTACGGCCACTTTGTAAATGTAAGCAGTGTTGCTATGACAGACAACACAATGAGCGCTATTGATAAGCGAGCCATTCGTCTGGAGCGGCACAGATTTTCTTGAGCGACGCGCTTCTGATTCTCATAGTCTACTAGCACGTCGGAAATTGATGGAGCTTCTACCGCATCGACTTGCATATGCCCTCTAAGCGATGGGGTGGCGGTAGGTGGCGGAGTAGCGGCCGGTGATGTGGTGTTCGAGCTGGCGTTCAATGTCGGCGAGCATGCTGCTGGCGCCGAAGCGGAAGAGGGTGGGTTCGAGCCATGGGAGGCCTAGTTCGTCCTTCATGAGGGCGAGCCAGTCGAGGGACTGCTTGGCGGTTTTGATGCCGCCGGCGGGTTTGAAGCCGACGGCGTAGCCGGTGCGCTCGGCGTATTCGCGGATGGCGCGGACCATGACGAGGGAGACGGGAAGGGTGGCGTTGACGGCTTCCTTGCCGGTGGAGGTCTTGATGAAGTCGGAGCCGGCCTGCATGGCGACGACGGAGGCGCGGGCGACGTTACGTAAGGTCAGAAGGTCTCCTGTCCCGAGGATGGACTTCATGTGGGCGGAGCCGCAGGCGTCCTTGAAGGCGGCGACCTCGTCGTAGAGGGCGTTCCACTCGCCGTTGAAGACGTGGGCGCGGGTGATGACGATGTCGATCTCGCTCGCTCCTGCATCGACCGACCGGCGGATCTCGTTGACGCGTTCTCCTAACGGAGAAAGCCCGGCGGGGAAGCCGGTCGAGACGGCGGCGACGGGGATGCCGCTGCCTTCGAGGGCTTTGACGGCGGTTTCGACGAAGGCGTGGTAGACGCAGACGGCCCCGGTGGTGAGGTGGAGCGATTCGATGCCGAGGGCTTTAACGAGGCGGTCTTCGAGGGGGCGGCGGGCCTTGGCGCAGAGGCGGCGGACGCGGTCGGCGGAGTCATCACCGGAGAGGGTGGTGAGGTCCATGCAGGCGATGGCGCGGAGGAGCCATGCGGCTTGCCAGTCTTTTTTGACAGAGCGGCGGGTGCCGATGGTGGCGGCGCGGCGTTCTACGGCGGAGGTGTTGATGCGGACTTCTTCGACCCAGTCGAGGTTGAGCGGGATGCGGCGGTTGGGCTCGAGGGCGTGGCCGTTTAGGGTTACGGGGATGGTGGTGGTGGCGGGTGCGTGTTGTTGGACGGCCATGTGTGTCTCCGCTGGATTTCCGAGGTGCGCGGCGGGCGTGGCCGCGCACGGGCGGAGATGTAGTTTACACCTGCGGCGCTAGGGGCAGCAGGTGGCGGCTTTGGGTTGCTGCTCGTATTCGTCGTGGCGTTTTACGAAGTCCATGGTGCGCTTTTCGTTGCGGCCTAGCGGGGCGCGGTCGAGGATCATGAGGGTGCCGATCCACTCTTCGAGGCCGCGGTGGTAGCTGGAGTAAGTGTGGAAGATTGTGCCATCGGTGTCCTTGATGAAGGCGCTCATGCCGAACATTTCGCCGTCCTTGGGAGGTTTGATTTCGCCGAAGTTGTAGGTGGCTTTGCCGGCAGCGATCTCCTCGGGCGTGAAGGAGACGTGGAAATCGAAGTTGAAGTTGGAAGCATTGGAAGAGGCCCAGGGGAAGTGCCAGCCCATGCGGTGCTTGTAGGCCTCGATCTCGGAGAGGGTGGCGTGAGAGACGGCGGTGAGGGTGACGTCGTGATGGTTGAGGTGCGGGAGTGTGGCGTCGAAGCCATCGGAGACGAAGGAGCAGCCAGGGCAGCCGGCCTTCCAGCCGGGGCCGAGCATGAAGTGGTAGACGATGAGCTGGCTGCGGCCTTCGAAGAGGTCGGGGAGGGAGCGCTTGCCGGTGGGGGTGTCGAATTCATATTGCTTTTCGACCTTGACCCAGGGAAGGGCGAGGCGTTCGGCGTTGATCTGGTCGCGGAGGTGGGTGGCTTCCTTTTCTTTGAGGAGGAGGGCTTTGCGGGCGGTGAGCCATTCCTCTTGAGAGACGATGGGGTGGTTGGGCATGTGTGGGCCTCCGGTGTTTTCAAATCATAACGTAGAGATAGATGCAGATTCCCTTCGGGAATGACAGAAAGAAAAGCAAAGGCAATTCATGTCCCCAAATGCAAGGGACATGGGGCACCCGGTTCTTCTATGCTGGAAACTATGGACGAGTTTTTGCGGTTTGAGCATGTGCATGTGGCGCGGGGGGCGAATGTGGTGCTGCATGATGTGAACCTGCGGATTGCGGCGGGGGAGCATGTGGCGATCCTGGGGCCGAATGGGTGCGGGAAGTCCACGCTGATCAAGGCGATGACGTGCGAGTGTTATCCGATTCCGCGAGCGGAGACGCGGGTGAGCATCTTCGGGCGCGAGCGGTGGGACCTGACGCAGCTGAAGAAGAAGCTGGGCGTGGTGAGCGCGGAGCTGCCGGGGCGGCAGACGCGGACGACGACAGGCGAGGACGCGGTGCTGTCGGGATTCTTTTCGAGCTCGACGCTGTGGCCGAACCTGACGGTGACGGATGCGATGCGCGCGCGGGCCGAGGAGGTGATTCGACAGGTGGATGCGGAGCACCTGCGGAGGAAGCCGGTGGGGGAGATGTCCGCGGGGGAGCAGCGGCGGGTGATGATTGGGCGGGCGCTGGTGCAGAGCGCGGATATGTTGCTGCTGGATGAGCCTTCGAATGCCCTGGATTTGTCGGCGCAGCGGGAGTTGCGGGAGCTGTTGCGGAAGCTGGCGCGGGGTGGCGTGGGCATCCTGATGATTACGCACCATATTGCGGACATTATTCCGGAGATCGAGCGCGTGATCCTGATGAAGAGCGGTCGCATCCATGCGGATGGGGCGAAGCGGGAGTTGTTGACGAAGGAGAGATTGTCGGCGTTGTTTGGTGTGGAGTTGGAGATGTCGACGCGCGAGGGATTTTACGACGCGTGGTGAGGGAAGCAGTGAGAATAAAGCAAAGCATATCCAGCGCTAAAGCGCTGAAACGGTGTGGGCGGCATTTCCGCGGCCTAAAGGCCGCTGCTCCGCCGAAAAGCAGATGCAGATCCCCTGCGGAGATAACAATAAGAAAAGTAACAGCAAGGGCAAATACAGATTCCTCCGCTGCGGAATGACAGGAAAAGGGAATTCTTGCGTGTTTCGTTAGCGGCCGATGGTGCCGGTTTGGAGTTTGACTAGTTCGGGTTCCTGGAATTTGCGCGGGCCGAGGACGGCTACCCTGGGCAGGGGGCCGCGGACCATTGCGATCTCGTCGCAGGCGTAGAGGCGCGGGCAGGACTGGCAGTCCTTGTAGACCTTGTCGGGCATCTGGGTGCGGTCGGCTTCGCGGAAGCCGAAGTGGAAGAAGAAGTCGGGGATGCGGGTGAAGAGGCAGACCGAGGTGACGGAGTGCTCGTCGGCTTCTTCGAGGAGCGAGCGGAGGAGCGCGCCGCCGGCGCCCTGGCCCTTGGCCTCCGGGCGAACGACGATGGAGCGGACCTCGGCGAGGTGCGGGCCGTAGAGATGGAGGGCCCCGCAGCCGAGGAAGACGCCGCCCTCGGATTCGGCGACGGTGAAGTCGCGGATGTTCTCGCAGATCTCGGCGTAGGTGCGCTTGAGCAGCGTACCGTCGCCGGAGAGAGAGTTGACGAGGTCGAAGATGTTGTTGGCGTCCTGGAGGTGGGCCTTGTGGACGATGGCTTTAGCCATGGCTGGCCTCGCTATCCCAAGGAGCAAGTGAATTGATACGTTCGCGAGCAGCTGCGAGAGCCTCCTTCACACGCGCAGTAGCAGTACCGCCGAAGACATCATGGCAGTCGAGCGTGGACTGGAGCGAGATGGCAGCGTGGAAGTCGTCACCGAACTCTTCGCCGAATTGTTTGAGGTCGGCGAGGGAGAGTGCGTTGAGCTCGACGCCTTTTTCGAGGGCGAAGCGCACGGCGTTGCCGACCTTCTCATGCGCCTTGCGGAAGGGGATGCCCTTGTGGACGAGATAGGTGGCGGCGGCCATAGCATTAAGATAACCGGATTCGGCGGCCTGCTTCATGCGCGCGTGGTTGAAGCGTAACGCGCGAGTAAACGGGGGCAGCACGGCGAGGAGGCCGGCGATGGTGTCGGCGGCGTCGAAGACGGGTTCCTGACCTTCCTGAAGGTCCTTGTTGTAGGCGAGCGGAAGTCCCTTGATCAGCATGGCTAATGTATTCGATGCGCCAAGGAGGCGTCCGGACTTACCGCGCGCGAGTTCGGTGAGGTCGGGGTTCTTCTTCTGCGGCATGGCGGAGCTGCCGGTGGCGAATGCCTCCGGCAGGTCGAGGAAGCCGAACTCGGCGGTGCTGTAGAGCGTCAGCTCCTCGGCGAAGCGGGAGATGTGGATGCCGAGGGTGGTGAGGCACTGCGTGAACTCGAGCGCGAAGTCGCGGTCGCTGGTAGCGTCCATGGAGTTATTTGTGGGTGCGTAAAACCCCAGCGCATCTGATGCGATTTTGCGATTAAGAGTGAGAGTTGCTCCTGCTACAGCACCTGATCCCAAGGGGCAAAAGTTCATGCGTTCTCTTGCATCCGCCAAACGATCATGGTCGCGGGCGATCATCGTCGTATATGCAAGTAACCAGTGCGCGACGAGGACGGGTTCAGCGCGCTGGAGGTGAGTATAGCTGGGCATGACGGCATCACCCGCGTCCTCGGCCTGTTTGAGAAGGGCTGTATACCATTCGCGAAGGCCGAGGAGGGTGGCGTCGATGCTGTCGCGGACGAAGAGGCGCATGTCGGTCGCAATTTGTTCATTGCGGCTGCGGCCGGTGTGGAGTTTGAGGGCGAGGTCGCCGATCTCTTTCGTCAATTCGAGTTCGACGTAGTGGTGGATGTCCTCGGCGTGGGGTGCGCTGGCGACGAGGGCCGTTCCTACCTGACGATTGAGTTGAGCAGCCTGAGCTGCGCCTCCGGGCTGGGAGTTATCGACGGAGATGCGGGTAGCCCAGGCGTCGGGGCGTTTGGCTATAGCCGCGAGACCACGCAAGGTGGTCTCGAGTTCTGTAGACGTGAGGATGCCGGCGGCGGCGATCATGCGTGCGTGCGCGGAGGAAGCGGCGATCTCCTGCGGGAGGAGACGCCAGTCGAAGGGAAAGGAGCGCTGCCACTGCTCGAACTGCTGATCGAGGGGTTCGCGGAAGCGGCCGGACCACATCTTGCTGCCGGATTTACTTGAATCGTTCATCTTTTTCACTCGTATCTACTATGAGCATGCTGGAAATGAAGTCTCTGCCACGACTGGCGGATCGGCTACTTTTACATGGGACGCGTCCAGCGGCTTGTCGTGTTCGTGCTCCTTTTGGGGTTGCTGGCAAGTTAGTTCCTTGATGCCAAACATTTTCGTAACCGGCCATGCGTTCTTAGTTCTTAATTCAATGAAGTAGTGTTTACCCGCAACAAGGTTGAGTGTGATGTGAGCTCCACCTTTAGGCCCGGTTGCCATCCAAGTTTGAGCAGTGAACTCTACCGTGACCGGTTCAAGGGCAAATGTAATAAAGTGCGCAGGCTGCATCTCTGCCAATACTTCATTTTCAATGAAGAGCTTGCCGCGAAATGATTGGGATTTTTGACCCGGGAGTCCACCGGTAAGCGATATTCCGTTGTCCACGAAGGTTACGAATGCAGGCTGTGCCTTTTGTGAAGGTGCTGCAGAATTGCCAGCTTGGCCGAACAGCGAAACTGAGCACGCGGATGCCGCAAAGATAGCAAAGATTCTCTTCGCATGATGATGCTTTCTGGTTTTATTGGGCATGGCTGGTCTCGCTTTTCTTTGCGTCGCGTCGTCGTGGTTCTTCGTTGCTAGTTACTCCTTGTTCTCACCGCTGCGTAGTTGTGGCATTTCGTTGCCTTTGCTTAGCTTGATGAGGCCGGCTTCAGCGTAGGTTAGCAGCTTCTCCCTGGTGTCGGTGATGTCGAGGTTGCGCATGGTGAGCTGGCCGATGCGGTCGCGAGGGGAGAAGCTGGATGCGGTCTTCTCCATGGAGAGGCGCTCGGGGTGGAAGGTGAGGTTCGGCGACTCCGTGTTGAGGATGGAGTAGTCGTTGCCGCGGCGCAGCTCCAGCGTGACCGTTCCGGTGATGGGTTTGGCGACCCAGCGCTGGGCGGCTTCGCGGAGCATGATGGCCTGGGGATCGAACCAGCGGCCCTGGTAGAGCAGCCGGCCGAGCTTGCGGCCGTTGTCGCGGTACTGCTCGATGGTGTCCTCGTTGTGGATGCCGGTGATGAGGCGCTCGTAGGCAACCCAGAGCAGGGCGAGGCCGGGGGCCTCATAGATGCCGCGGGACTTGGCCTCGATGATGCGGTTCTCGATCTGGTCGGACATGCCGAGGCCGTGGCGGCCGCCGATCTGGTTGGCTTCGAGGAGAAGGGCGACGGAGTCAGAGAATTCCTTGCCGTTGAGCGCGACGGGGTGGCCTTCCTCGAAGCGGACGGAGACTTGCTCGGCTTTGATGGCGACGTCGTCCTTCCAGAAGGCGGAGCCCATGATGGGGGCGACGAGCTTGATCGAGGAAGACAAAAGCTCCAAGTCTTTGGCCTCGTGTGTTGCACCGAGGATGTTGGAGTCGGTGGAGTAGGCCTTCTCGGCGGACATCTTGTAGGCGAAGCCGGACTTCTGCATGAAGGCGGACATCTCCACGCGGCCGCCGAGCTCGTCGATGAAGGCGGCGTCGAGCCAGGGCTTGTAGACCTGGAGGTCCGGATTGACGAGCAGGCCGTAGCGATAGAAGCGCTCTATATCATTTCCTTTAAATGTGGAGCCGTCGCCCCAGATGTTGACGTCGTCCTCCTTCATGGCGGAGACCAGCATAGTGCCGGTGACGGCGCGGCCGATGGGCGTGGTATTGAAGTAGGTGACGCCGGCGGTAGAGATGTGGAAGGCGCCGGACTGGAGCGCGGCGATGCCTTCGCGCACGAGCTGCGCGCGGCAGTCGATGAGCCGGGCCTTGGCGGCGCCGTACTCGAGGGCCTTGCGCGGGATCTCGTCGTAGTCGGCCTCGTCGGGCTGGCCGAGGTTGGCGGTGTAGGCGTAGGGGATGGCGCCCTTCTGCTTCATCCAGTGGAGGGCGGCGGAGGTGTCCAGCCCGCCGGAGAAGGCGATGCCGACTTTTTTGCCGAGGGGCAGGTTTTCGAGGATCACGGACATAGCGATGCACACCTCAATGGTTCAGCATACGTGGTGAAGGATTCCGGACCGCGGTGAAGCAGCTTCCCGGCATTGCTTTACACGCTAGACGCGTTTGCGTGGGCCACCGAGGCCGCCGCGTCCGCGGTGCTGGGGGATGCGCTTGGCTCCGCCGAGGAGCATGAGGAGCATGGCCTTCTGCGCGTGCATGCGGTTCTCGGCCTGGTCGAAGACGATGGACTGCGGGCCGTCGAGGACGGCGTCGGTGACTTCGGCGTTGCGGTGCGCGGGCAGGCAGTGCATGAAGACGGCGTGGGGCTGGGCGTGCGACATGAGCATCTCGTTGACCTGGTAGGGCTTGAAGACGGAGGCGCGCTTGGTGGCCTCATGCTCAAAGCCCATGCTGGTGCAGACGTCGGTGTAGATGGCGTCGGCGCCGGTGACGGCCTTAATGGGGTCCTGCATGAGGGTGATGGTGCCGCCGGTGGACTCGCAGATGTCCATGGCCTTGTAGATGATGTCGGGCTTGGGCGCGTAGTTCTTGGGGCTGGCCACGGTGCAGTGCGCGCCGAGCTGGGCGGCGGTGAGCACGAGCGAATGGCAGACGTTGTTGCCGTCGCCGACGTAGGTGAAGCGCAGGCCCTGCGCGGAGCCGAAGCGCTCCTCGATGGTGAAGAAGTCGGCGATGGCCTGGCAGGGGTGCTCCCAGTCCGAGAGGGCGTTGATGACGGGCACGCGCGAACATGCCGCCATCTCGGTGATGGTGTCGTGCGAGTAAGTGCGCAGGACGATGACCTGCATCCAGCGTTCGAGGTTCTTGGCCATGTCGGAGAGCGATTCACGCTCGCCGAGGGGCGACTGGGTCTGGTCGACGAAGATGGCGTTGCCGCCGAGGGTGTTGATGGCGGCCTCAAAGGTGAGGCGCGTGCGCAGTGACTGCTTCTCGAAGAACATGACCATCTGCTTGGCGTCGAGGGCGTGGCGGAAGTCTTCGGGATGGTTCTTGACGGCGTGGGCGAGCTCCATGAGGGCGGCCATCTCCTGCACGGAGAGGTCGGAGATGGAGCAGAGGTCGCGTCCGCAGAGCCGCTTGGCCGCCTCGGTGAAGGCGGTGTCGGACTGGATGCCGAGCGAGATGGTGGGCTTGGGAGGCTCGACGATTTCGAGCTTCGGCATGTCGACTTTGGGGTTCATGATGACGGTTTTGCTACCCATGGGTGTGCTCTCCTGCCAGCACCGCGCCGGCGTTTGCATTTGAAGTAAGAAGCGAATCGAGCGCAGTGATGGCTGTATCCACGTGCTGGCGCTGAAGGATGTATGGCGGAAGGAAGCGGAGTACCGTTTCGCTGGTCCGATTGATGATGATGTTGCGATCAAGCATCTGTGCGGCGACGGACTTGGCAAGCTCATCGGAGTTGAGCTCGATGCCGAGCATGAGGCCGGTGCCGCGGACGTCGATGATGGCGGAGTGCTTCTTCGCCAGAGCGTGAAGCTGGGCGAGGAAGTAGTCACCGACTTCGGTGACATGAGCGAGTATGTTTTCCTTCTCGATGGCGTCGATGACAGCGAGCGCGACGGAGCAGACGAGCGGGCCTCCGCCGAAGGTAGTGCCGTGCATGCCGGGGTGCATGGCGCGCGCGGCTTCTTCGGTGCAGAGCAGCGCGCCCATGGGCAGGCCGCCGGCGAGGGGCTTGGCGAGGGTGACGACGTCGGGCGTGATGCCGTAGTGCTGGTAGGCGCACCACTTGCCGGTGCGGCCCATGCCGGACTGGATCTCGTCGGCGAGGAGCAGCGCGCCGGTGGAGGAGCAGAGCTCGCGAGCGGCGGCGAGGAACTCCTTCGAGATGGGGCGGATGCCGCCTTCGCCCTGCAGGACCTCGACGGCGACGGCGCAGACCTCCCAGTTGAATGCCTTGCGCAGCGCGGCGACGTCGTTGAAGGGGATGAACTCAACGCCGGGCATGACGGGTTCGAAGGGCTCGCGGTACTTGGCCTTGTGCGTGGTGGCGACGGCGCCCATCGTCCGGCCGTGGAAGCTGTACTCGAGGGCGAGGACCTTGGTGCCGATCCGCTTGCCTTCCGAACGGAGCGTGGTGGCGTGGGCGCGGGCGAGCTTGAGCGCGGCCTCCCAGGCCTCAGTGCCGGAGTTGCAGAAGAAGACGCGGTCGAGGCCAGTCATCTCGGTGAGCTTGAGGGCGAGCGGGGCGGTGTGCTCCTGGTAGAAGAGATTGGAGACGTGGAGCAGCTTGGTGGACTGCTCGGCGATGGCCTTCTCGATGGCCGGATGGCCGTAGCCGAGGGCGCAGACACCGATGCCGCTGAGCAGGTCGAGATACTCGACGCCGGCCTCATCACGCAGATGGACGCCGTGGCCGCCGGTGAAGAGCTTGGGATTGCGATCGTAGGTCTGGAGAACGAGTTTTTTCTCTGCTGCCTGTAGGGATGCGAGCTTCATGCGACCATCACCTCCGTTCCATCGTTGACGCGTGTGCTGCAAAGATCGGGAAGAACAATTGCGGCCTCGGCGGGCAGGATGCGCACGCGCTTGACGCCGCCGAGCAGGGCCTCGCGGCAGGCGTTGAGCTTGGGCAGCATGCCGCCGGAGATGATGGCCGCCTTCTGCATGGCGGGAATCTCATTGAGCGAGAGCCAGCGCATGATGTTGCCGTCCGCGCCCTTGACGCCGGGGACGTCGGTGAGGAAGACAAGAGCGTCGGACTGCGTGGCGACGGCACAGGCCGAGGCCATCTCGTCGGCATTGATGTTGTAGTATTCGCCGTCGACGCCGAGCGCGATGGAGGAGATGACCGGGATGGCGCCCATCTTCCAGATAGCGTCGAGCCAGCGGGGATCGGTCGCGGCGATCTCGCCGACGAAGCCGAGGTCAGGGATGGTCTGCTTCTTACGCGCAGTGAAGATGTGGCCGTCTCCACCGGTGAGGCCCATGGCGGACTGGCCGAGCTGATTGAAGGCAGCGACGAGCGACTTGTTGACGCGACCGCCGAGGACCATGAGCGCGGCGTCGCGGGTCTCGGCGTCGGTGACGCGGAGGCCGGAGATGAACTCGCTCTTCTTGCCGATCTGGGCGAGGAGCCGGGTAAGCTGCACGCCGCCGCCGTGGACGACGGCGACCTGGTTGCCGTCGCGGACGAGCTCCGTGATGGACTTGGCGATGGTCTGCAGGAGCGCCGGTTTCTCAAGAGCCGCGCCGCCGAGTTTTACGACGAACTTCATAGCAGGCCTTCCGATTCGTTGAATCCGCACATCAGGTTCATGTTCTGCACGGCCTGGCCGGCCGCGCCCTTGAGGAGATTGTCGAGGCAGGAGACGACGATGAGACGCTTGCCGTCGGGGCCTAGCTCGAAGCCGATGTCGCAGAAGTTGGTACGCACAATGTGCGCGATCTGCGGCAGGGCAGGGGAACGTCGCACGCGGACCATGGGGCTTTCGGCGTAGAACTTGTCGAAGACGGCCTGAAGGTCGGCTGCGGTGGATTTGTTTTTCAGGCGCACATAGATGGTCGCAAGAATGCCGCGGGGAATGGGCAGCAGGTGCGGTGTGAACTGAATCTGCTCGGGCTGAAGGCCGAGTTGCTCGAGGAGCTCGCCCCGGTGCCGGTGGTTGAAGACGGCATAGAGCGAGAGGTTGTCGGCGCCATACATGAAGTGGGTCTTGGCGGTCGGGGCCTTGCCTGCTCCGCTGACGCCGGACTTGGCGTCGCAGATGATGTCGAAGCTGAGATCGACCAGGCGGGCCTTCAGGAGCGGGGCGAGGGCGAGGATGATGGTGGTTGCGTAACAGCCGGGGTTGGCGACGAGGCGCGCTGAGGCAATCTCGGCCCGGTGCAGCTCGGGACAGCCGTAGACGGCCTCCTTCTGCAGCTTCGCTGCAAGGGCCGAGTCGGCGTCTTCCAATTTGTAGATGGCGCGGTTGCTGTCCTGCTGCAGACGCCATGCGGCGCTGAGGTCAATGACGCGGATGCCGTTGGCAAGTGCCTGGGGCGCCCACTCGCGCGCCTGCTCATGCGGCGTGGCGAGGTAGAGGATCTCGACGCCCTGCTGCTTCAGCATGGCCCAGTCAAAGGGGATGACTTCGATCTCGCTGGTCAGCGCGGAGGCGGAGAGCTGAGGATGGAGATCGGAGAGCAGGGTCTTCTCCGCGGAGGCTGCGCCCATGCGGCCGAGGAAGAGCGGGGTCTGCCCCTGCAGCCCGGGATGGGCGAGCAGCAGGCGAGCGAGTTCGCCGCCGGCGTAGCCGCTGACTCCGGCGACCGCTGTCTTGACCGTCTTGTGGGTGCCTGCGCTCATGTCCTAACCGATGAATCCTTCCATGCGTGTCTTCAAAGTGGCGGCTTGTTTGTCGTCGGCGCAGATGACTAATACGGTGTCGTCCCCGGCGATGGTTCCAATGACCTCGGACCAGGCCTCGTAGTCGATGGCGGCGGCGACGGGCTGGGCGCTGCTGGTGGTGGTCACCAGGACGAGCAGATTCATCGCCTGCTTCACCTGCAGGCCGAAACTGGAGAGCAGTTCCTTGATGCCAGGGAACATGTCCTCTTCGTCGTCGACGGCGACTGCATTGGGCAGGGAGTAGCCCGTCGGGCCCTTGGAGAGATTGAGCTCACGAATATCGCGCGAGAGCGTGGCTTGGGTGACGTGGAAGCCGCGGCCGGCGAGCTTTTTGCGCAGCTCATCCTGGTTGGTGACGGCAGTCTTCACCAGGAGTTCGCGAATCGCGGAATGGCGCTGCTGCTTCATCGTCTCCAGCCTTTCTGCTTGGGATTTCCGAAGTTTTCGGCGATGATGATTGTTAACACCGCATGACGAATTGCATAAACATGCAATATAATGTATAAATATACAGACGTCGAAAGTCAAGCCTTTGCGCGAAAACTTTTCCGGCGAATCCTGCAATTGGAGAGCTTTCGCGCTTACGGCTTGCTGCCGAAGCGGCGTATCATAAACTATGGACTGGTGTCGCTCATCGAACGGACCCTCTGCAGGCAATACGCCGCGGAAGTCGTCTGTCCCTGCCCCTTCTGGCCCCGATTCTTCTGTGCCTTCGCTGGTAGATAGCCGTTTTGACCATGACTCCTGCGGGGTCGGCTTTGTGGCGTCCGTTGCGGCGACGCCGAGCCATTCGATCCTGACCCAGGCGCTGACGGCGTTGGCGCGGCTGGCGCATCGCGGCGCGATTGCCGCCGATGGAAAGAGCTCTGATGGCGTAGGTCTGCTGACTGCGGTGCCGCGTGAGTTGCTGCTGCAGGAGACCGGATATTCGCTGGCGCCGGAGCAGTTGCTGGGTGTGGGGATGCTGTTTCTGCCTGCCGGGGAGACGCGGGCCGAGGCGGTGCTGACGGCTTGTCTTGCTTCGCAGGATCTGCGCGTGCTGGGCTGGCGCGACGTGCCGGTAAGGCGCGAGGAACTGGGCGAGATTGCGTTGAGCACGATGCCGAAGATCCAGCAGGTGCTGGTGGCCGATGCCGCCGGGCCGGACGCGGATGCGATGGAGCGCAGGCTGTACCTGGCGCGCAAGCAGTTTGAGCGGGCGGTCGAACAGGGCGAGGTGGAGGGCTATGTCTGCTCGCTCTCGACGAAGACGATTGTGTACAAGGCGATGTGTGCCGGCGTGTTGCTCCCGGAGTTCTATCCGGACCTGGCGTCGGAGAAGTATGTGACTCCGTTCGCGATCTTCCACCAGCGCTATGCGACCAACACGCTGCCGGCTTGGCACCGTGCGCAGCCGGGCCGGACGCTTGGACATAACGGCGAGATCAATACGGTGTGGGGCAACCGCTCGCGGATGGAGTCGCGCGACTCCACGCTGCCGGTGGAGTGCAAGCCGGTATTGACTAAAGGCGGAACGGATTCGACCAGCCTGGACGAAGTGCTAGAGCTACTATCGCGCAATGGCCGCACGCTGGCCGAGGCGGTTCGCATGCTGCTGCCGCCTGCGGTGATCGGGCATCAGTCTCCGTTTCTGGAATACCACCAGGACGTTACCGAGCCGTGGGACGGCCCGGCGGCGATTGCCTTTACCGACGGCAACGTGATCGGCGTGGCGCTGGACCGCAATGGACTGCGCCCCTGCCGCTATGCGATTACGGCGGATGGACTGGTGTTTGCCGGATCCGAGGTTGGGCTGGTGGACCTGGATGCAGAGAAGGTGACCCACAGCGGCCGGTTAGGGCCGGGACAGATGCTGCTGGTGGACCTGGAGAAGCACAAGATCTACGAGGACCAGGAGCTGCTGGAGCTGTTCGATTCCAGCGCGACCTATGCAAAGCAATTTTTGAATATTCCTCTGATGCCGGTGGAGGTTACACCGCGTGATACGCCAGCATTGCTGGCTTCGCAGCGCAGCTTCGGGTACACGAAGGAAGATGTGCGCATGATCCTGCAGCCCATGGCCGCGGACGGTAAGGACGCCGTCTGGTCGATGGGCGACGATACGCCGCTGGCCTTCCTGGCGCGGACGACGCGTCCGCTATATGCGTATTTCCGGCAGCGCTTCGCGCAGGTGACCAACCCGGCGATCGATCCACTGCGCGAGGCGTGTGTCGTCTCGCTGCATACGCGTATGGGGCCGTGGGCGCACATGCTGGACAAGCATGCCCCGCTCGCGGGGCTGTCACTGGATTCGCCGTTCCTCTCGCTGGGGCAGATGGAGGCGCTGCGCAGCGGCAAGTATGACCGCCGTGATGACCTGCATACGGCCGAGATCGATTGCCTATTCCCGGCGTCGAGCACGCTGGAGCAGGGACTGGATGCGCTGTCACAGAAGGCAGTAGAGCAGGTACGCGCGGGCGCGCGGCTGCTGCTGCTGACCGACCGCAGGGCAAGCGAGACGATGCTGCCGATTCCGATGGCGATGTCCACGGGCATTGTGCACCAGGCGCTGGTGAAGGCCGGACTGCGCACACTGGCCGGGCTTGCCGTCGAAGCGGGCGATGCGCGCGATATCCACCATGTTGCGGTGCTGATCGGATACGGGGCGGGCACGGTTTGTCCTTGGCTGGCGCTGGAGACCGCGCGCAGCATGGCGCCGGAGGGCATCTCGCCGGATGTGAGCGAGAAGAAGATGTTGAAGGCGCTGGATGCTGGCCTGGCCAAGGTGATGTCAAAGATGGGCATCTCGGTGGTGGCGAGCTATCGCTATGCGCGGCAGTTCGACATTCTCGGATTGCACGACAGCATCGTGGAGAAGTGCTTCCCGGAGACGCCGTCGCCGATCTCGGGTGTGGGCTTCAGCGAGATTGAGAAGCAGTTGCGCTCGACGTGGATTCCCCAGGAGCAGGCTATCGACCTGCCGGATTATGGCTGGGTGCGTTACCGCAAGGCAGACCTCTCCGAGCCGCATGGATGGCAGCCGCCGACGGTGAAGGCGCTGCAGTCCGCCGTAGGCAGTGCGCGCAATGTGCCGATGCCGGCCGATCCGACGGCTGCATTCGCTATCTTTAGCAATGATGTTGTCTCACGGCAGCCGGCGGCGCTGCGTGACCTGCTGGACATCCGTCCGGCTGGCGCGGAGCTGGACATCGCCGAGGTGGAGGCGCCGTCGAAGCTTGTGAAGCGCTTCATCTCGAGCGCGATGTCGCTGGGTTCGTTGAGCCCGGAGGCGCACTCGACCATCACGATGGCGATGAACATGCTGGGTGCGCGCTCGAATACGGGTGAGGGCGGGGAAGACCCGGATGTGTATCGTCCACACAATAGCGGCGAGCATGCGGTGGTGGGAAGCCGTGGCATGCAGGCGCGCAGCGGTGGCGGTGTCGCCGTGGCTGAACCAGAGGTACAGGCTCCGGCGGTGCATACGCTGCTGAACAATAAGATCAAACAGATCGCGTCAGGGCGCTTTGGCGTGACGGCGGAATACCTGGCCCATGCGGAAGAGATTGAGATCAAGGTCGCGCAGGGAGCCAAGCCTGGTGAGGGCGGACAGCTTCCGGGGTACAAAGTCAGTGGCCTGATCGCGCGGCTGCGCCATGCACAGCCGGGTGTGCCGCTGATCTCGCCTCCGCCGCACCACGATATCTATTCCATCGAGGACCTGGCGCAGCTTATCTATGACCTGAAGCGCGTGAACCCGCGCGCGGCGGTAGGCGTTAAGCTTGTCTCCGGCTGCGGTGTGGGTACGGTGGCTGCGGGTGTAGCCAAGGCTTATGCGGACTTCGTCGTCATCGCCGGGAACACTGGCGGGACGGGCGCGGCGGCGCTCTCGAGCATCAAGTATGCAGGCAATCCCTGGGAGCTTGGGTTGGCCGAGGCGCAGCAGGTGCTGATGCAGAACGGCATGCGCGGGCGTGTGCGTCTGCGCACCGACGGCGGACTCTCCACGGCACGAGATGTGTTGATCGCTGCACTGCTGGGCGCTGACGAGTATGCCTTCGGCACGGCGGTGCTGGTATCGCTGGGCTGCGACATGGCGCGGCAGTGCCACCTGAACACCTGTCCTACCGGTATTGCGACGCAGAAGCCGGAGTTGCGGGCGAAGTTCCGCGGCAAGCCGGAGCATGTGGTTCGCTACTTTGAGGAGCTAGCTGGCGACTTACAGCGGCTTCTGGCGCGTTATGGCCTGCCGTCGATGGATGCGGCAATAGGACGCACGGACCTGCTTGACCAGGTGCGCTTCGACGGCAATCTGAACCTGCAGCCGATGCTGGCGAAGGTAGCCGAAGGCCCTGTCCGCTGGATGGGAGAACGCAACGATCGTCCGGAGCTGCATCCTGCGCTGGATGAGGCCTGGGTGAAGCCGGCGATCGATGCGACTCGCCAAGGTAAGCCGTACATGGTGAAGCACACAATTTCTAACGTGGATCGCTCGGTGGGGGCAAGGCTCTCTGGCGAGCTGTCGGTACTGCGCGCCAAGGGGCTGGTCTCGACGCCGGACATCACGCTCAAGCTGGATGGAGTGGCCGGGCAATCGTTCGGTGCGTTTGCCGGTGAGGGCGTGAAGCTGGAGCTGAGCGGCCAGGCGAATGACTTTGTCGGCAAGGGACTGTCGGGCGGCGAGATCGTGATCCGTGCCTGCGGATTGGCGGCGAAGGAGAGCAGCAAGCATGTCATCCTGGGTAATGTTGCGTTGTATGGCGCGACGTCAGGCAAGCTCTTTGCGGCGGGCCGGGCGGGTGAGCGCTTCGGCGTGCGCAACTCGGGCGCAACAGCGGTGATCGAAGGCATTGGCGACCATGGATGCGAGTACATGACCGGTGGCATGGTGGTCGTGCTGGGCGACGTAGGAATGAACTTCGGGGCCGGCATGACGGGCGGCCAAGCGTGGATCTACGATGCCGATGGCGCCTTCCTGAAGAACAAGAGGTTTCACCCGGAATTTCTTGATGGGGAAGGGCTTAGCTCGGTATCAGAAGAGGCCAAGGAAGACCTCCGGATGCTGCTGGAAGAGCATAGCCGCCGATCAGAGAGCAGCCTGGCCGCGGCGATGCTGGCGGACTGGGAGAAGCGGTCGGAGCGGTTTGTCCGGCTGACTCCACTGCCGCAGGTCTAGAGGAATACAGAGTCATTGAGAGAGGTGCGTTTCGCTTGCGAGATGCACCTTTTCTCTTTCCGTGCTTAATTAGATTTGAGCAAGTGTCGTACCATGCGAGTGCGGCCTCTGCGCAGTGGCCGACACCAGCGACGTTGAGGATCTGACGACCCATGCAGGACCTGAACCTGACGACGATGAACGATGTCTTCCGCCTGGTAACCGGACGCGGCAACAAGACGGTGATGTTGTACAAAGACGGCCGCGACTGGAAGCCGATTACCTCGGCTGAATTGTACGGACGGGTACGGGCACTGGCGGATGTGTTCCGCGGATGGGGCGTGGGCCACGGCGATCGCGTGGTGCTGATCAGCGAGAACCGCTGGGAGTGGCAGGTGACGGACTTTGCGGCGCTGGCGTTGGGTGCCGTGGGGGTGCCGTTGTATCCCACGCTGACGCCGGAGCAGTTTGGCTATATGCTGCGCGACTCGGCGGCGAAGGTGGCTGTGGTGTCCACCAAGCAGCAATACGAGAAGCTGGTGAAGGCCGGCGAGTTTCCCGATCTTGAGTATGTCGTGGTGATGGACGCGGGCGAGTTCGATGGCGCGCAGAGCTTTGCCAAGCTGATGGAAGGTGCGGAGACGAAGCAGCAGGCGGATGAGGCCTTCGACAAGAATGCAACCGAGGCGAAGGCAGACGATCTGGCGACCATCATCTATACCTCGGGCACGACGGGCGATCCGAAGGGTGTGATGCTGACCCACGAAAACCTGGCGAGCAACCTGATCTATTCGACGACTCCGTTTGATTTTGGCGAGGGCGATGCATGCATCTCTTTCCTGCCGCTGTCGCATGTGACGGCGCGGCATCTGGATTATGCCTTGATGGCGCGGGGTTCGACCGTGGCCTACTGCCCAAAGGTGGACTACCTGAAGGACGCGATGATGCAGGTGCGGCCGACGATCTTCGTCGCGGTGCCGCGCGTGTACGAGAAGATTCGGCAGGGAGTGGAGACGAAGGCGACCGGCATGAAGGCGAAGATACTGGCCTGGGCGCTGAAGACCGGCAAACGGAACCGCGAGCGGACGCTGCGGGGCGATGCTCCACGCGGACTGGGGTCGAAGCTGGCGGACAAGCTGATCTACTCCAAGCTGCGTGCGGCGTTCGGCGGGAAAGTGCGCATCTTCGTCTCCGGCGGCGCGCCGCTGGGGATGGAGTCAGCGGGGTGGTTTGCGGACATGGGCATTCGCATCTTCGAGGGTTATGGGCTGACGGAGACCTCGCCGGTGATCGCGCTGAACTATCCCAAGGCGCACAAGATCGGTACCGTGGGCCAGGTGCTGAAGAATGTCGAGGTTCGCTTTGCGGAAGATGACGAGCTTGAGGTGCGCGGACCCTCCATCTTCAAGGGTTACTGGAAGAAGGACAAGGAGACAGAAGAGGCCTTCACGCAGGATGGATGGTTCAAGACCGGCGACATCGGCAAGCTGGACGGCGAAGGGTTCCTGTCGATCACGGACCGCAAAAAGGAGCTGATCAAGACGAGCGGCGGCAAGTTTGTGGCTCCGCAGCCGATTGAGAACAAGCTGAAGGCGAACCAGCTGGTCGGCCACGCGGCGATGGTGGGCGACAAGCGGAAGTTTGTCTCCGTGTTAATCTCACCGAACTTCGAGGCGCTGACCAGTTGGGCTAAGAGCCAGGGAGTGAATACCAGCGACCACGGCAAGATGGTGAAGGACGCCAAGGTGATCGCCATGTATAAGACGATTGTGGACAAGGTGAACCAGGACCTGGCGCATTTCGAGGCGATGAAGAAGATTGCCGTGGTGCCTGATGAATGGAGCGTCGATGACGGCATGTTGACGCCGAGCATGAAGCTGAAGCGGCGCATGGTCGCGCAGCGATACAAGAAGGAAATTGAAGGTTTCTACGGCGGCGACAGCGGTGAGGACACCGAGGCCGGCGAAGAGTCCAAGAAGTAGATGAATCGTTTGCAAATCGTTCGAGCTGCGGGTGTTGTCTTGCTGGTGTGTGGCGTGGCGGCGGCGCAGGCGCCGGTCCGGCAGCCGGGTATTACGGGACCGCCGGCTTGCTCTGCGCGTGAGAAGCCTTCGATTGCGGTGGCCTCGGTTGCGGGACGGCGCAATGCCGAGGCTGCGCTGGCAGTGGAGAAAGCGAGCGCTGCGCAGGCTGGAGTGCTGGTCTCCGCGTCACCGTTGGAAAACCTCGACATTGCCCGCGACCGCATTGCGGATTACGCGGACTGCGTGGGCAGCGAGGGCTGCTACTGGACAGACCTGGATGCCGCGGAGCAGCGCGCCGCAGCAGCACTTGCCGGATTGATTGCAGCGCAGAGGCCGGGTGAGAAGACGGCGTTGATCTTCGACATCGACGAGACGACGCTTTCCAGCTACTGCGAGATGAAGCGCGAAGATTTTGGATATGTTGACGCGATGTTCAATGCCTGGGTGGTGACACAGGATGCGGCGGTGCCTATCCCGGGGTCGGTCCGGCTCTTTCGTCAGGCACGCGCTGCCGGCATCGCAGTGTTCTTCATCACGGGCAGGCCGGACTCTCAGCGTGTTGCTACGGAGCGGAACCTGCGGGCGGCGGGGTACGCGGGGTGGACGCATCTTGCCATGCGCGATGCGTCCGAGATCAAAATGCCGACCCAGGCGTACAAGTCGCTGGAGCGGAAGAAGATCGTCGATGAGGGCTATCGCATCCTGATGAACGTCGGCGACCAGTGGAGCGACCTGAACGGGGAGCCGCGGGCGGAGTGGAGCGTGAAGCTGCCGAACCCGTTTTACTTCCTGCCTTAGTACCTCCTTATAAAGTTCGCCAAATCTTCCAAAATAAGACACTCCCCTGGAATCGAGCCATAGGCCGACGCATCCAAAGAGGATGACCATGCTCAAACGGGCAGAGAAGCAGGGCCGAAGATTTCAGAATCCAGTACCGACCCGGGTGGGAGGGATCTCGATGATCTTCAAGGTATTGCCGCTTTACCTCACGAACAGGGAGAAGAGGACACCGCGCGTGCCGCCCGGACCGTTTCGCACGAATGCGGATGTGTATGCGACTCCGCCGAAGAGCGGATTGCGCGTGACGTGGTTTGGGCACTCCTCGACGCTGCTTGAGATCGATGGCGTACGAGTATTGATCGACCCGGTATGGGACGAGCGCGCTGCACCGACGCCGTGGTTTGGGCCGAAGCGGTTTTTTGCGCCTACGCTGTCACTGGAGGAGATGCCTGCGATTGATGTAGTGCTAGTCTCGCATGATCACTATGACCATCTTGGCGAAGGGACGATCCGGCGGCTTAGCAAGATGCCGGCGCTGCGGCATGCGCAGTGGGTCACTTCATTGCGTGTTGGGAAGCTGCTGGAAGGATTTGGCGTGGAGCGAGGGCGCATCGTGGAGCTGGATTGGACGCAGAGCATTCGCCTGGCCGATGGGCGCTACGAGATTACGTCGCTGCCTGCGCGGCATTTTTC
>Ga0206804_10058_pt2 | contig 32449 bp, 24 predicted proteins | sample Alteio_BWOrgCont_62_FD_152888 | JGI IMG/M metagenome (GOLD analysis project Ga0206804, IMG submission 152888) | Enriched cells from forest soil in Barre Woods Harvard Forest LTER site, Petersham, Massachusetts, United States -... | ecosystem: Environmental > Terrestrial > Soil > Temperate forest >... | reverse complement strand
GGCTCGGGTGGGGAATGCACTTCGCATGGGCGGCCGCGACGGCCGTATTGTTCGGGCTGCCGAATTCGGGGGTGGCGAGCTACTCCACGGTGGTGCAGACGACTACGACTGGTCCTGTGTGGCTGACGGGTGGAGTGTACGGGCCGGACGGCGCGTTCTTTACGGCGATTGTGCTCCTAGTGGCAATGGCAGTGGTGTATCGCGCGACGCGGAATTATGCGTGGAACTACACGCATGCGGCGATTGTGCCGGCCGGCTATCCGATGGATGTTCCTCCGCCGCAGGCGCACGTGGCGATGGAGCAGGCCGCGGCGGCGAAGGCGGCTACGCTGGTGCAGATCGCTCCGGCGTCGGGCAGCAACGGATTGGAGCCGCAGTCGTTGCCGGAGTCAGCGTCTTCGGAGTCGGCGCACCGGCCGTAGTTGTAACGTTGTTGTCATTTTTGAGTTCCTGAATCTACAGGGCTTGCGCGCAGAAAAACTTAAGCGCAAAATCGTGGGTATTCGCAGGTGACTGCATGGGCCCATGCGCACGCAGACCGCAGATTTTTCCGCTCGCCGGGAGTCTCCTGTGCGGGCTTGTGTCGTGGGCGCCTATGATGTGTGCGCAGGTCTTCACGGTGGGAATGAAGACTGCGACCGCCGACGTTACCACCGAGTTCCATCCGACGCGGGTCGACCTGCCTAAAGAGCCTCTCGATGAAAAGGGCAGGCAGGAGTTGATTCGCAATCTCGAATCAGAGCAGGGCTTTGCCCACCGCGAGCTGCCGCTGGGGGCGGGGATGCAGCTTGTCGCTAACGGAACGTTGACGCCGCGCGATGATGAGTACAAGAAGATTCTGTATGAGAAGGGTCAGTCAGCGGCGGCTGGTGACCGCGTGCAGGTGACCGCGCTGGAGTTTCGCCCGGACCGCATCGTGGTCGACCTGAATGGCGGCCCTTATGCCAAGCACAGGTTCCTCAGTCACATTTCGCTGAACGATATACCGCTGGCGCCACAGGGGCCGGCTGCCACCGGGTGCCGCATCACGCTGATCTTTGAGGGAGGCGTTCCGGAGGTGACGGCGGCCGAGGTGAAGGCGCTCCTCGATCCGGTGATCGATTTCCGGGCGAAGTCGAGCTCGGAGGCCTATGCGGATACGCTGCCGCCAAAGGTGCGGGAGGCTGTCGAGGCGCACGAGATTTTAGTGGGGATGTCGCGGCGAATGGTGATCGCTGCGATGGGTGAGCCGAAGACAAAGGAACGCGAACACTCATCGGGCGGCGATCCAGACAGCCCGATCTACGAGGAGTGGATCTACGGGGATCCTCCGCAGGCGACGCAGTTTGTGCGCTTCAAGAACGGACGCGTGGCGAGGCTGGAGATTGCCGCGATCGGCAAACCGATAGAGATTCACGACAAGAATGAGATGGGGGCAGAAGCTGAACCGACGCTTCAGGCCAGGACGATCGTGAATGGTGACGTGCAGGCTACGGCAGATGGCGACGGAAGAGCGAGTAATGCGCCCACGCTGCGCAAACCGGGTGAGGTTCTGGATACGCCTCAGACTGGACCTGGCATGGGTAAGGTAAAGATGCCGACAGATCAGCAACCACCGGCGCAGCAGCCTTCTACGCAGCCCCAACAGCAGACGCCGCAATCGCAGCCGTCATCGACGCCGGACAATTCGTCGGCGCCGAAGCTAGTCACGGATTCGTCACAGATGTGAGCTTCAAGACCGCGCCGAAGTCGTGTATTCTAGTAGAGGAGCAGTACCCGGCGCCTGCCATCCACCCCTCCTGTTCGGCACCTCCATTCAGCCCGCAGAGAGACGTTGAAGCGAGTGCGTTTTCGCGCACGACGCGTTTCTGGGTACGCCGGATTTTGAGTTACAGGGAGAGATACCATGGCGAAGATTGCCAAGACCGGTGACCGCAAGAAGGTCATGGACACACAGAAGAGCACGGATTGCCCGAAGTGCTCAAAGCCGACGCGCATTGTGAAGCGCGTGAAGGACCGCGAGCGAGGCGTTCCGGGTGGGGTTTATATCTCCTGTTCGACCTGCGATTTCTACGAGAAGCTGTAAAGTTCGTTTCCAAGAGGTGTAATAACTCGGCTTCGGATCAGTAAGTTTTCTTAGAATTTCTAGGCAATTTGCACAGCAAGGCCTGCCGCTAAGGTGGGCCTTTTCTTTGGTTTGCATCCAAAGTGGGAGCGGTGGCCCCAAAAGAGGCACCCATGTCACTTCAGACCCACTTGACGAAGGTATCTGGGGGTTGGCAGACTCCCATTCGGAAAGTAGGGAAACAGCAGATATGGCCACTAGCAGCACCGTAGTACAGCAGGAAAATTTAGACTCCACTCCTCACTACACCCGCCCAACCTTTCTGATGTGCCCGCCTGAGTGGTATGGGGTGGATTACGTACTGAATCCATGGATGGCGGGCAATGTAAACCGGTCGTCACGTGATCTCGCCTTCGCGCAGTGGAAGAGCCTCTACAACGTTCTGCACGGCGTTGCCGACGTGAGGTTGCTGCATCCCGAGCCCGGCTGTCCCGACATGGTGTTTCTCGGACACGGCGCGCTGATCAGCCATGGAGTCGCCGCTCTTTCAAGCTTTAGCCCGAAGCAGCGCTGGGCGGAGTCAGTATTTCTTCGGCAGTGGCTTCTCGGCCAAGGGTTCCTGCTATGGCAGACGCCCCGCGAGACAGCGTACGAGGGCCAGGGCGACAGCGCCTTCGATGATGAGGGCAAGGTGCTGTGGGCAGCGCACGGGGTTCGTACGTGCCGCGCCGCTCATGCTCACGTTGCAGACGCATGGCATGTGCCGGTGCGCTCGCTGCACCTGACGGATCCGCGGTTCTATCACCTGGATACCTGCTTCGTGCCGTTGCACGGCGGCTTCCTGATGTACTACCCAGGGGCATTCGATACGGCCTCGCGGGCGGAGATTGAGAGGTTCTACCCGGCGGAGCGCAGGATTGCTGTGTCGGAGGCCGACGCGACGCGGATGGCGTGCTGTGCGCTAAACATCGGCCGGACTGTCTTTACGGGCGAGGTGAGCCGCGAACTGGCGACGACGCTCTTCGACCTGAACTTCGACGTCGTGCAACTCGAGCTGAGCGAGTTCATCAAGGGCGGCGGAGGCGCGGGAGCGCTGGCGCTGCGGCTGAGCGACCTGCCGGTGACCCACGGTGTGGTTCGGTCAGCTCGGGCTGCGTAGGTTTTCAAAGGTTTTTCCAAAGAGGGAAGCCCCGCTCTTCGTAGAGGAGCGGGGCCCATTTTTGCCTTGTCGGGATTACCTGACGGTTATCGGGTTCGCCGGCTTTTCCAGTTCGGCGACTAGCTGGTCGGTGAGGGCGGGATCGTTCGGAGTGACCCGTTCGATCTTTACCTGCGCCAGACCTGCAACGCCGAGCTTGTGGGCAGCCGCATACGATAGATCCAGCATGCGACTGGTTGGGACCGGACCGCGGTCGTTGACGCGGACAAAGGCCGATCTGTGGTTGCGAAGGTTCGTCACACGCAGCCACGTCCCCAAGGGGAGTGTGCGGTGGGCGCAGGTGAAGGCGTTCATGTCGAACTTTTCACCGGTTGCCGTTGGATGACCCTGAAAATGAGAGCCATACCACGAAGCTTCGCCGATTTGATACCAGTGATGCTGCTTGACCGGGTTGGTCGGCACTGGACCGTTGTCTTTGGCGGGACTGGCGATAATGCTTGCAGTCACACCCAGGGTTGCGGCCAGGAGGCCGGCATGAATAGGCCGACGCATCCACTTCGACCGAATCCCTCGCCTGGAACTTCTCGAGGTATCGTTCATACACATATTGTCTAAGTTTGATGCCACCTAAGTCAAACAAGCTAAAGCTACTTTCATTACTTTGGTACCTTGCATCTCGATCGCTTGTATGCTAGGAAAACCTGTCACAAATGCGAGGCGATGATTGAGTCCTTCTCCGGATTTTGAGCAACAATCTGGCCCTCGTCCGCCTGCCGTGGCGCTGACGATTGCCGGGTTTGACCCTTCGAGTGGAGCCGGGGTGACGGCTGACCTGTCTGTCTTCGCAGCGCACGGCATCTTTGGAACGGCGGCGATCACGGCGACAACGATTCAGTCGACGACGGGAGTTGCGGCGGTTCGGGCGGGAGACCCGGCCTGGGTACAGCGGACGTTGGAGCATATCTCGACCGATCTTCCGGCGGCCGGCGTGAAGGTCGGGATGGTGGCGACGGATGCGATTGTGCGGGCGGTTGCGGAGTTTCTTCAGACGGTGCCTGGGCGAGTCCCGGTGGTATACGACCCTGTGATTCGGTCGAGTTCTGGGTACGAGCTTCTCGACCCAGGGGCGCTGCGACGGATCCATGCCGAGTTTCTACCGCTTGTGACCTGGGTTACGCCGAACTGGATGGAACTGTCAGTGCTGAGTGGGGTGCGGGTGCGGTCGATCGAGGATGTGGACCGGGCAGCTGACGCGTTGGGCAAACTTCATCCCGGACTTTACATTGTGGCCACAGGCGGGGATCAAGAGGAGCCGGTGGACTTTTTGCGGGCGCCGGGCGGTGCGGTGCAGACTTTCCGGGGCGAGCGGGTCGAGACGACGTCGACACACGGTACCGGATGTGCGTTTTCGGCGGCGCTGCTGTCGCGGCTGATACTGGGTGATGCTCCCGCAAAGGCTGTTGCGAATGCGAAGAGTTATGTGACGGAGGCGCTGCGGTCGGCTCCGGGGTTAGGGCAGGGGCGTGGCCCGCTGAACCTGCTGTGGCCGCTGCGCGCAGGTCGCCGGGGAAACTACTGAGCGGCTGGGTCAACTGCTAGGCTGGATCTATGGAATCTGCTCTTCGCCTGGTCGTTAATGGTTTACCTCGGACACTGGATGGTCTGAACTCTCCGGCGCCTTTGGCGTCTGTTCTAGAGCGGCTGGAGCTGCGACCGGATCGGATTGCGGTGGAGCTGAACGGCGAGATTGCACCGCGGACCAAGTGGGCACAGTTGACGGTGGCAGATCGCGACCGGATCGAGGTTGTGCATTTCGTCGGTGGCGGTTATTGAAGGGCAACTATAAATGCACAATCTCAGGGATCTCGACTAAGAGGTTGAATTAGTGATGGTTTGCAGCAGGAGCTCCCAGCGGTCCCCGTACTCTTTCCATCCGCCGATCGAGCGTACGCGCTGAAGCGCGGCGGCGCGCATGGAGCGCTGAAGGTTGGGGTCGTCGGCGAGGCGCTGTAAGCGGGCTGTGAGTGCGGCGGGATCGCGGATCGGAATGATGAAGCCTTCGACGCCGTCGGTGAAGAGGTCCTCGCCGCCGGTGTTGGTGGAGCAGACGACGGGGCAGCCGCAGGCCATGGCCTGGGCCTGAACGAGCGCGAGGCCTTCCTCGATGCTGGGCAGAACGAGTGCGTGGCTGCGGCTCATGAGAGCGGCGACCTCGGACTGTGGGATGGAGCCGAGCAAATCGACGTTTTCCATGGGCAGGCGCGGAAGGATAGAGCGGATGTCTTCTTGAACGCTGCCGGCTAGCCGGAGACGTTTGCGTGGATGCCGGAGGTTGGCGAAGGCCTCGAGCAGGTAGGGAACTCCCTTGCGCAGGCCGATCGATCCGGCGAAGAGGACGTCGAAGGAGTCTGTGGGAGGTTCGCCGGTGGGCTGGAAGCTTTCGAGACGGACACCGTAGGGAAGAACGTGAACTTTTTCGCGGGGTACGCCCATCTCGGCGAAGGAGCGGGCGGCCATAGTGGAGGGGACGGTGATGGCGTCGCAGGCGGCGTAGATGGCCTCCTCGCGGAGGGTGTCGCGCGGGTCGGAGGGCGGCGTGGCGACACCCCAGCGCCGGAACTCGTCGGCGACGATCTCCGCCTGATAGCGCTGATGGGTTGAGCCGCGGTCGCAGATGAAGACGCCGCCACTGCGTTGGATGAGGGCTCCGGCGCGGAGGCTGGAGCCTGAGATGCCGATGAGGGCGTTGATTTTTGCCTTGGAAGAGTTCAGCTCGCGGAGGAGACGGCGCTCGGTCCAGCGGTCGAAGGTGAGGGCAGTGGCGTAGCCGAGCGGGTCGCGCAGCCAGGTGAGATCGATGGGCGCGCGGCCGGCGAGGTACTCGGGAACGTGCAGCCAGGGGAAGGTTTCGACTTTGTCGTGAGGGAGGCCTTCGCGCTTCAGCCGTGCCCATGGCCAGGTGGAGTAGACGCGGCGGAGGTGGCCTCGATGCTCGAGTTCGCGCGCGAGTTCAAAGTGATGGAAGACGCCGAAGACGGTTTGGACAATCTGCATGAGTTCGGCGGCCGGTAGGCTCTGCTGAGTTTAGCAAGAGGTTTCAGGTGAGGGTGAGATAACGATGGAGGATGTAGAAGATCTCGAATACGACTGCGAAACAGGCGAGCGCGGCGTGGAAGCGGCGGTTTGAGATTTTGATTGCAAGCAGGCAGAGCACGATGAAGAGGCCGTCGCGGATGTTGGCCATCGTTCCGAATTGCGCTCTATAGGCGGGGCCCTTGATAAAGGTATCGATGAAGTCGAGCGCAAAGAGGGCGGCGAGAAAGCCGAAGAGCCACGCGCGACGGTAGTAGAAGTAGTTTTTGTAGCCGTTGTACTCATCGATCTCTTCGGGGAAGAAGAGCGAGCAGATGAGATAGAGCACCGTCGCGTAGATGGCGAGGAAGAAGTAGAGCGGGAAGGTCCATTGGGGGATGCGGGAGAGGGCGAACTCCCACCACCAGAAGTGGATCAGGTAGAGGAATAGGAACAGCGTCCATGTGAGATGGACCCAGTAGACGGCGAACTTTTTGGGATGCTGAACGATTCTTGAAACGCCGCGGAGCAGGTGCGCAACCCCGAGGCCCAGAATCATGCTGAAAAGAACCTTGATGTGAAGGAAGAGGTCCACGCTGAGCTCCGCACGGCTGCGTGGTCATTCTAGGTCAAAGAGCGAACGGGAGTGCGGGGAGATATGCAAGAGAGAGGCTGGCTCGGTATGCTCACATCGGTATGCTGAGATATTGGAGGAGATTCATGCGTCTTTGCTTTGCGGCGATGGTGATTGCCGGATGTGTCAGTGGTTTGTTGAACGCACAGCAGGTACAGCCGGAAGCAAAGGCGACGGGGTTGCCTTCGAACGATCCCGTGCTCGAACGCGTGCTCCGCGAGTGGCCGGAAGGACGCATCTCGACGGTGGGGCGTCCTGGCGAGTGGGCTTATGAGCAGGGCGTGCTGCTGGACGGCGTAACCGCGATGTGGCGCGTGACGGGCGATGGGCGGCTGTTCAGTTATGTGAAGGCTGCGGTCGATCGCTCGGTGGATGCGAGCGGCGCAATCCACGTGGCCGATGGAAAGCCGTTTCCGATGGCGGCGCATTCGCTGGACAACATCGAGATGGGACGCAGCGTGTTAGCGCTGTATCGTGTGCTGCAGCAGCCACGCTACTTCAAGGCAGCGGAGTTCCTGCACGAGCAGGTGATGCAACAACCGAAGACGGCGAGCGGTGGCTACTGGCACAAGCAGATTTATCCGAACCAGATGTGGCTTGACGGAGCGTACATGGCGGAGCCGTTCATGACGGCATATGCGCGGGAATTCGCTGTAGCTGGGGGCATGGACGCCGCGGCGGATCAGTTGCTGATGATGAGCGAGCACATGCGCGAGCCGAAGACCGGTTTGCTGCGGCATGGGTGGGATGAGTCGAAGCAGATGGCCTGGGCCGACAAGCAGACGGGGCTGAGCCCGGAGGTATGGGCCCGTGCGATGGGCTGGTACTCGATGGCGCTTGTGGATGTGCTGGAGAGAATGCCGGAGAACGATCCGAAGCGTGCAGCGCTTGAAAAGGATGCGCGGGAGACGCTGACTGCAGTGATTCGCTACCAGGATTCGGGTTCGCGCCTGTGGTGGCAGGTGATGGAGAAGGGGGGACAGAAGGGGAACTACCTGGAGGCCTCGGCGAGCTGCATGTTTGTGTACTCGATTGCGAAGGCAGTGCGACTGGGTGTGCTGCCGTTATCAGACGAAGCCAGCGCGGAGCGTGGATGGAAAGGAATTCAGCAACGCTTCGTGAAGCCGGACGGAACACTGAGTGGCACGGTGAAGGTTGCGGGTCTGGGCGGGACGCCGTACCGCAGCGGAACCTACGACTACTATGTCGGTGAGCCGGTGGGTGATAACGATGGGAAGGGTGTCGGGGCATATCTGCTGGCCGAGAGCGAGATGATTCAGCACGAACGTGCGGGTTCGTTGTTTGCCAGCGCGCGCGGAAAGACGGTTCTGTGGGATGCGTGGTTCAACTCGCAGAAGCGTAAGACAGCGGCAGGCAATGAACAGCTCTTCCACTACAAGTTCACCGACGAGGCGAATAGCGGGTACTCGGTGTGGGGCGATATGTTCGCGCAGTACGGCGTGCGCAACGCGATGCTGGATCACGCGCCGCGAGCGGCGGACTTGAAGGGCGTCTCGGTGTACATCATTGGCTCGCCGGACAATCTGAAACTGAACCCGCAGGCGCACTTCATGGATCAGGAGAGCTCAGACGCGATCGTCGACTGGGTGAAAGCCGGGGGCGTGCTGGTGCTGATGCAGAACGACGTTGAGCGCGCAGACCAGGTTCACTTCAATTTGCTGAGCGACCGGTTCGGGATCCACTTCAATCCTGTGATGAAGCAGGATGAGTTGAACGAAAGCTACGTGAATACGATCGTTCCGGTGCCTGCGGGAACGGGTGGAATCTTCAACCAGGACTTTAAGGGATTGATGAAGCAGATCTGCACGATCACGGTATCGGCGTCGGCGAAAACCATCTTGACTGCGCACGGGACGGATGCCGAGGGAGATACGGTGATGGCCGTGACGCATCTCGGGCGTGGCCTCGTATACGCGAACGTAGATCCTTGGGTCTACAACGAGTACACCGATGGCCGGAAGAATCCGCTGGATGAGCAGAACTTCGCTGCCGGGGAACAGTTGACGCGATGGATTGTTCAGCAGGCGATTGAGCGGTCGGGGGTGCAAGGTGGAGGCAATTCGGGGCGCCGCCGTTAGAGGGTTCGGTAACGATACAGAATATGTGTTATCGGACATAGTGTTTGAGTTGTGAATGAGCGGGTCGCGAGCCGATGCGCGGTCTTAGCCGCCCATCTGCGGTGTGATTGAGACCGTCGTGGGTGGCCAGGTGTCTGAACCGTACTTCCTTTGAGTTCAGCTTCCCTGCACACTCTTGTCAGGGACATCGGTCGACGATTCATCTTCGAATCGCTTAGGCCTGCGTGGTTTTGTGCTTCGCAAGGTTCCAAGTTGGCGGAGCGAAACGCAGACGTCGCCGCTACGGCTTGACTCGTGCACTCGTCACAAACGCTAAGGCTTCCCGTTGACCTTACGTGAACGATTCCTTATAGTTGCTCAAACTCGTGGCAGAATCGGGCATCCTTGCAAGGCAAAGGAGTCTGGACTATGTGTCTAGTAGCCGGAACGGTCCCCGTCGCGCAGCTGAGAACGTCAGCTTGGAGTTTCACGCGCAAGGCTTTCCTCTTCATCCTCTTCGTCATCAGTGCCTTCGTCCTCCCGTCGATGTACGGTCAGGCCACGGGAAGTTTCTCGGGCACGGTCGTCGATAAGTCCGGGGGCAACGTTCCGGGAGCCACGGTGACGGCTACGGCGGCGGCAACGGGGCTTGCTCGCACAGTAAAGACCGATGACGCTGGCCACTATCTCATTCCGCTGCTTCCGGTGGGCGGATACACGGTGCGGGTTGAATCGTCGGGCTTCCAGGTGGTCGAGGCCAAGAGCCTCAACCTTGACGTAAATGAGTCCCGCGAACTGAACTTCACCGTGTCGCCGGCCAACGTCAGCACTACGGTTGAGGTCAGTGCGAATGCACTCGCGGCCGAGACAACAAATTCGTCTCTTGGCCAGGTGATCACATCGCAGGAGGTCTCGCAGCTTCCGCTCAATGGCCGCGACTTTGTCCAACTCGCCACCCTCACTTCAGGTGCTACTGCCGAGACGAATCCGAACAGCTTCTTCACGTCCGCCCCCAGCAGTGAGATAGCGGCGCGCGGGCCACTCTCCCTGTCCGTCGGCGGCTCCCGCCCCAACAGTAATGATTGGCTGCTCGACAACGTCGACAACAACGAGTTGACCGGCGGCGGCATCTCCATCTTGACGTCCATCGATGATATTCATGAGTTCAAGGTGCTGACCTACACCTACTCTGCCGAGTACGGAACACGTGCCGGTCCCACCGTACTCGTTACGACCAAGTCGGGCTCCAACGCCTTTCATGGATCTCTCTACGAGTTCCTTCGCAACACCGCGCTGGACGCCAAAAGCTACTTTGCGACCAAAGCCGAGAAGTACAACCAGAACGATTTCGGAGGCTCGGTCGGCGGCCCCATCCGCAAGAACAAAACATTCTTCTTCCTCGACGGCGAACAGAAGTATCAACTCCACGGCATCACGTTTACGGGACTGCTTCCCTCTCTCGCGATGCGCTCGGGGGATTTCTCCGCCGACCCCTACGGCAATGCGGTCAGCGGTCTGGTCATCGTGAATCCGAATATGATCGGCGCCTCGACCAATCCCGCGGTCTCTCCAAACGTGTATTTCCAGTGCAGCCCGTCGGGGCAGCCTCTGCCTTCCAATCCGGATGGCAGCCAGCCCCAGGGAACGCCGTGTAACAAGATTCCATCCGGCCTGATCAACAACATCGGGCAGGCCATGTTGAACCTGTACCCCACGCCGAATGCGAACAACGCGAGCGGTGGATACAACTACGTCAATACACCGGTTCGCCAGCTGAACGATACGAGGTTTGATGTTCGGTTCGACAATAACTTCACCAACGCCGATTCCGCCTTCGCCCGTTTCAGCTACGAGCAGGCCTTCTCGTACGTGCCCGGCGGCTCACCTGGATTCGCAGCGCAAAACGCCTTCGGAACCAACCAGCACATCATCAATCACGCGCGCAACGTTGCGATCGGCGAAACGCACGTCTTCTCGCCCACGATGGTCAACCAGTTCAACTTCGGCTACAACCGCATCTTCGACTACATCAGCTCGTTTGGAACGGGTACCTGCGAATCGGCCAGCATCGTGCCCGGCGGCATTCCCAACGCCAACCTCGGATGTTCGGGCACGCCTCCGAAGTGCGCTGCAGGAGCGTATAGCTGCGGTCTCGTCTCCACCATCGTCGCCGGCGGTTACTGGGCCGTGGGCGATCGCGGCTACTCACCCTTCCAGGGCGGAACGAACGTCTTCACCTACAGGGACTCGCTCGATGTCATCCACGGCAAGCACGACGTTCACGCCGGTCTGGACTTCCGCGCGAACCAGATGAACGTCGGTACCGAAGCCTTCCAGGACGGCTTCTGGATTATCGGCAACGGCGGCAACTTCACTGGCCTTACTACCCCCAACGTCAGCGTCGCCGGTGTTCCGCCAGCGGATTTCCTTCTGGGCATCACCGGCTTGGCCATTCACGACCAGACATTCGACGGTCCTGTCAGCGGGCGCCGCTGGAAGATCATTCGACCCTTTATCGAGGATGACTGGAGGGTTGCGAACTACCTCACGCTCAACCTCGGTATTGCGTACGCAATGACCACGCCAATCACAGAGGCTCACGGACGTATGGCGAACTATGTGCCGGCGACTGGTCAGCTTCTCATAGCGAATCAGAACGGCGTCGGGCCCGCGGCCGGAGTTGCGAGGGACTGGACCACCCTTGAGCCGCGAGTCGGCGGTGCATGGAAGGTCGTGCGGAGCGGCAACACCGTGGTTCGCGCTGGCTTTTCCTTCTATCACGACTCCGCCTGGAGTCAGGGCGCGCAGGGTCTGTGGCAGAACCCACCGTTCCTGGGCGAATCTGATGCATTCGCCTCTGCAGGCTGCGCTTTCGCGACCTCGTATTGCGCTACGGTGCTTGGTCAATCACCTTCCGCCATCAGTTTGTCCGACGGATTCCAGGCCATTCCCGTGCCGCCGACCGTCGGAAACTTCACCGGCTCGTTCTACACGCAACCCACCAACTTTAAACTCGGCAGGGTGAAGCAATACAACGCGAACGTTGAGCAAGTCATCCCTGGCAACGTCGTGCTTACCGCCGGCTACGCAGGCTCGCGCGGTACCCACATCCTGGTCGCCGGAAACGATCTGAACACCGCAAGCCCGAACGCCTGTGGCACGGTCTCCGGCTACACCCTCGGTTGTCTGCCCGGAGGCGCTCCATACATCCCTCCCTATGGCACCTTCGATACCATCTTGCTCTTCGGTGATGTCGGCGTGACGAATTACGACTCGCTGCAGGTCAAAGCGGAGACCAAGACCGCCAAACACGGCCTCTACGCTCTGATCGCCTACACCTACTCCCATACCTACGACAACGGCCTCTCCGATGGTCTCGGTTCCCTGCTGAGCGCGCCCTACTTCCCGCTGCCCAACTGGCAGACGTTGGATTGGTCGCTGTCGCAGATCAATCTCAATCACAGCTTCACCGGCAGCGTGATCTACGATCTCCCGTTCGGCAAAGGCAGGCAATTCGGAAGCGGTTGGAACGCCGTGACGAATACGATTCTCGGTAACTGGCAGGCGACGCTCATCGAGAGGATCACTTCGGGCTTCCCTGATCCTCTGATCTATAGCAACAACCAGTCAGGCTCGTTCTTCCAGAACGGTGGCAACGGCAATAACTACAACCGCCCAAGCATCGTGAAAGGATGCAACATCTACTCAGCTAACCACAGCGTGCACCAGTACTTTAATCCGACCTGCTTCGTCGCACCGCCCATTGGTCAGCTTGGAAACGCCTCTCGCGTTCCAGTGGTCGGGCCCGACTACGTCAACACGGAGTTCTCCGTTATCAAGCAGTTTGCGCTGCCGAGGGAGATGGGACTCAACTTCCGCGCAGAGTTCTTCAACCTGTGGAATCACGCGCAGTTTGGTCTGCCCGTAAACGATTTGGCGGTTGCTAGCCTGAATCCGGCCGACGGCACGATTCAACAGAGCAACGGCTTCGGTGCGGCGAACTCTACCGTTAACAACCCACGGCTCATTCAATTCGCTCTGAAGCTTACCTTCTAGCGAGCGATGCGTAGTTTTGTTTTATGGGAATGCCGATAAGTCGCTGAATTGGGAAGGGTGGCGGAGAGACAGGGATTCGAACCCTGGATACCTTGCGGTATACACGCTTTCCAAGCGTGCGCCTTCAGCCACTCGGCCATCTCTCCAGTCAGCAATCGACTTTCTGAATCTATCATAGCGGGGGTTCGGGGCGGTTAGCAGGGGCATTGCGGACATGTTTTGGGCAGGTCCTCTTCTCGCGGATCACATGTTGCGCTCGATACAATCAGGCCTATGAACTCGATGACCGCCTCTTTCAATCCGGCGATGGAAACCGCTCCTGCGGCTCGGAGATCCGTTCGCCAGACGCTCCTGATCGACGCAGATGACACGCTTTGGGAGAACAACATCTACTTTGAGCGCGCCATTACCTCGTTCATCTCATACCTCGATCACCGTGTGCATACGAGCGAGGAGGTTCGGGAGCACCTGAATATCTGCGAGCGAGCGACGATTTCGAAGTTTGGTTATGGTCTTCAAAGCTTTCGGCGTTCACTGATTGACTGCTTCGAGCAGCTTTCGGATGGCCCAATTACGCCGGAGAAGCACGGGCGAATCGTTTCATTTACAGAGGCGATTGCCGCGCAGGAGATCGAGCTGCTTGCAGGAGTTGAGGAGACTCTGCGAGAGCTCGGAGGACGTCATCGGCTGATTCTTGTGACCAAGGGCAATACTGAAGAACAGAACGATAAGGTTGAACGCTCTGGTCTTCGCGGATTGTTTGCGGCTGTCGAAGTTCCCCACGAGAAGACGGCTGCGATGTATAGGGAGCTCGCGGCCCGGCACGATTGCGACGCGGCGAACACATGGATGATCGGCAACTCGCCGCGGTCTGATGTCAATCCCGCACTGGCTGCAGGCCTGGGCGCCGTCTTTATTCCCCACGACTTCACCTGGGTGCTGGAGCATGAGGTGGTTGAGGCGCCGGGAGATCCGGCTCGTCTACTGGAACTCAAAGGATTTCGGGATCTGCTTGAGTACTTCTAGGTTGCGTTCGAGCTACGGCTCATCCTTGTAGATACCCATCTGAATCTCACCGCCTTCGACGAGGCGCGCGCGGAACATTCCCGGCGAGTTGAAGCTCCAGGCGATCTGTCCGTCGGGCGTCATCGCGATGATGCCGCCGTCGCCGTGCAGTGCGGTTAGCTGCCGCTGAATGACATCGTCGGCAGCATCCTGAAGGTGCATACCCTTGTACTGAACGAGTGAGCAGATCGTTCGCGCGACAGTGAGGCGGATGAAGTACTCACCGCTTCCTGTAGCAGAGACGCCACAGGACTCGTTCGACGCGTACGTTCCCGCGCCGATGATGGGTGAGTCACCCACGCGACCCCAGCGCTTCCCTTGCACGCCGCCGGTGGTGGTACCTGCTGCGATGTTTCCCTGCCGGTCGCGCACGACGATTCCCGTCGTTCCCCACTTGTGCGCGTCCGGTGTCTCGAGCTGGGCGATCGGTTTGGTCGGCTCCGGCGGGGCACCTGCCGGTCGCGGCGGAATTGGCTTGCCGTCTTTTTTGAGCTGACGAACCAGGCCCTGCCAGCGCTCTTCGGTGAAGAAGTAGCTTGGATCTACCTGCGTAAGCCCAACGCTCGCCGCAAACTGATCGGCACCAGCACCGATCAGCATCACGTGCGGGCTCTGCAGCATCACGGCTTTAGCGAGGGAGATCGGATTCTTGGTGCGTGTGACTCCGGCGACTGCGCCCGCCATCATCGTCTTGCCATCCATGATGGCGGCGTCGAGCTCGTTCTTGCCGTCGGCCGTGAAGACGGCACCTTTGCCTGCGTTGAAGAGCGGGTTGTCTTCAAGCTTCTTCAGTGCGGCTTCGACAGCGTCGACGGCAGAGCCATTCGCATCCAGTACAGCTGCAGCGGCTCGGACTGCTTCATCCATACCGGCGCGATACGCCTTGTCGCGCTCGGGTGTCATGGAGCTGCGTTGAATCACGCCGGCGCCGCCGTGCAGAACGATTGCCCACTTGCCCGCCGGGGCCTGCGTCAGGAGCGGGGCATGTCCGCTCGTCTGCGCCAGACAAGTTGCGACGGTAAGAACAAGCATTCCGGCAACAGCAAGTTTCACCAACAGGGCTTTTCGCATCGTCACTTGCCTTCCTTGGCGGCGGGCTGATTGCCGGCGGTGAACTGCACGTTGATCCAAGCCTTGAGCGCATCGATGCTCTGGGGCCGGCCGAGGAAGTCCTTGACGAGCTGCGCAGCAGGCTCCGTCGCGCCGGGCTCGAGCACCGTCCTGCGGTACCGCATTGCAGTAGCTCCGCTCAGCAGATCGCGCGGATCAAACTGTGAGAAGAAATCTACCGCGATCACTTTATCCAGCACGTAGGTGTAGTAGTTCGAGGCATAGCCCGTCAGGTGGGTGAACGACGCGAAGTCATGTTCTCCGGGAATGTATGCCGTGTGCAGGAAGCGGTCGTGATCCGCGTGCCAGAGATCATCGAACTTCAGCTGCGCAGCGGGCTGATCATGAACCTGCAGCGAAAAGGTGGAGTAGAAGAGCTGGGCCTGCACCCAGCTGCCGCGCCCGTAAGCTCCCGCGGCGTTCATCTTCGCCACTAATGCCTCAGGAATCGTCGCGCCGGTCTTATAGTCTTTTGCGAATGGTGCAAGCACTGCGTAGCTGCGGAACATCTCTTCGAGCATCTGCGAGGGCGCTTCGACGAAGTCGCCTTCGACGTTGAAGCCGCCTTGCTGCGACCACTCATTCTGGCTGCCGAGGATGTGGTGCATCAGGTGCCCGAACTCATGAAAGAACGTGACGACCTCGTCGTACTCCATCAAGCCGGGATCTCCCGGAATACCGCCGGAGAAGTTGCAGATCAACATGCCCTCGGGCATTTGGCGTCCGCGGATTCCCGGCACGACGGGACCGGACGAGAACCATTTGTCCTTGCCCTCGCGGGGGTGCATGTCGAGATAGATCCGTCCGATCCGCTTGCTGCCATCGAGGACGTCATAGGTCGTCACCGACTTGTCCCAGACGATCGCGCCGGGGACGCGCTGGAAGGTCAGATGGAAGAGCTTAGACGCCGTCGCAAGGATGCCCGCCTCGACCTGCGCATATGGGAAGTACGGGCGTACCGACTGCGCGTCAAAGTCATAGGTTGACTTGCGATACTGCTCCGCCCAATAACGCGAGTCCGAGTCGGATATTTCCGTCAAGCCCGGCTGGCGTTTCTGAGCGAAATCCAACAGCTGCTTGTACTCTCGCGCCGAGGTCTCCTTGGTTGCCGCATCCACCTGATCGAGGAACGTCTTCAGATCGCTCGCTGAGCCAATCATCTGGTCTGCGGTGGCGAGATCGGCGTAGGTCGTATAGCCGAGCGTGTGCGCTAGATCTTCGCGCGCCCCGAGTAGGTTCTTCAGCACCTCCTCATTCGTGGGATACGCGCGCGTGTGATAGGCGATGAACATCCGACGGCGCAGATCGGGGCTCGTCGAAAAGTCCTCAACCGGGCTCATATCCGGCGAGTCGGTGGTCAACGTATAGCTGCCATCAGCGCCAGCTTTGTGACGCGCGATGTAGTCCGCCGGAAGGCCATCGAGCTCCTGGCGCGTCGCCGGAATCTTCTTCACATCGTTGGCCACATTCCTGCCAAAGTTCAGCGAGAGCTCCGTGATCTTGTCCTGCAGTGCGTGAACCTTGGCGCGAGTGGCGTCGTCCTTATCAACGCCCGAGAGCCTGTACTCCAGCAGCGAACGCTCGATATAGTGCTTCGTCGCGAGGTCGTCCTTGCTCGCGCCAGTTGGCAGCGGAACCGCTGCTAGCGCGCGGTAGACTCCCTGGTTCAGGCTCAGATCTGTCGTGGCTGATGAGACGCGATTCAACTCCGCTTGCGCCTTGTCACGCATATCGGCGCCATCCGCAAGCGAGTACAACAAATAGGCCTGATCGCCCGCCACGGCCAGTTCATTCTGCGCATCATCGAACGGCCGCACGGTGTTCTCAACCGTTCGAGTTCCCTTCACCGCCATCAGTGCGTCGAGATCCTTCTGCTCCGCGGCAAGCCTGTCGCCGATCCACGCGGTTAGTGCCGCGGGCGTCGTGGCCCCTACCCAGGCGTGGAGCGGGTCGGGCTTCGGTGACGCCTGCGCTTGAGCGCTTCCGAAGGCAAGAGGCCATAGAAAGCTCGGGGCAAGGAGTAGAAAAGATTGGCGGATATTCATGCAGGATATTCTGCCACGCGATAACCGCGGCTGGTTATTTATCAACGCCGCTTCGTCACATAACAAGAGGGGTTCATCCCAGAGGTGGTCCTGCTGTCGCTCCCGCTAGCCCGCGACTGGCGGAAGGGGGTGCAACTTGCACCAGGCTCGGGATATAGCCGATCGATGTTATACTGGCTCACGGAACAACGTCACCCCTGCCGCACCCGCGTGTGTGTCAGGCCCATGCGGAGGTGGCGAAATTGGCAGACGCACTAGCTTGAGGTGCTAGCGCCGCAAGGCATAGGGGTTCAAGTCCCCTCCTCCGCACCAAAAATTCAAAGGACTTCCCGCGAGAGCGCCAGGGATTCGATCCAGCATGATTATTCTTCTCGTCATTCTTCACGTTATTGTCTGCCTGTTCCTTATCGGCGTGGTCCTGCTGCAGCAGGGCAAATCGGCCGATCTCGCCAGCGCCTTCGGTGGCCAGGGTTCACAGACGGCGTTCGGTCCGCGCGGTGCGGCCAACCTGCTGACGCGCCTCACCACATGGTCGGCGGTGATCTTCATGCTCACTTCAATTGCCCTCACCGTCGCGATGTCGCACTCCACGGCGAACCGTTCGGTACTCTCGGGCACGACGCAGTCCACGCCCGCGCACAAGTAGGTTTCACGGGTTTCAAAGAGCGCAGGCAACAAGCCTGCGCTTTTTTCATTTCCTTCATCACCCTGGTGAATCATGATTCGCGAAACCTTCCCTGTCGGCCTGCTCCAGTGCAACTGCACGATCCTCGGCGATGAGGAGTCGCACGAGGCGATCGTCGTAGACCCCGGCTATGACATCCCGCGCATTCTCTCGACGCTCGCAAAGTACCAGCTCACAGTGCGCCAGATTGTCGTCACGCACGCCCATATCGACCACATTGCGAGCGCGCTCGACCTCAAGCAGATCACCGGCGCGCCCATTCTCTATAACGCTGCTGATCTCCCGTTGACAGCCATGATGGACGAGCAGGCATCGTGGATTGGAGTGGAAACACCAACGGTCAAGCCGCCCGACCACTCGCCCGCAGATCACGAACACGTGAGCGTCCGCGGCCTCGACGCGCAGATCATTCATACCCCCGGACACACAGAAGGCAGCCTTTGCCTGCATCTGCCGTCAGAGTCGCTTCTGCTCGCCGGTGATACGCTCTTCGCCGGCTCGGTGGGCCGCACAGATCTCCCGGGGGGGAATCACGGCAAGCTCATCCAGAGCATCCGGGAACGCCTGCTTCCCTTACCCGACGCCACGGTGGTCATTCCAGGACACGGTCCTGCGACTACCATCGGCGAAGAACGTGTATCGAACCCGTTCCTCTTCTAACTTCAGTCAATCGGTAATATCTGGAGTCCGTGGTCCCAAACCCCGGGCAGACTAAGCAGACTTACAACTGCGCGTCCTTCAGGCAGACCGTAAAATTCACCCGGTTGCACCAGCACTCCGCGCTCGAGCGCCGCTTCGGCAAACGGCCGTCCCTCCACCTCGCGCGGCACGCGGAGTACCGCCGTCCATCCACCCTCGAGCGCCAGCCGGTCCGCGTATGTACCCCGCAGTCGCGCGTCCAGGGCAGTCAGGTTTCGTTGCACACGCTCACGAATCTGGTTCTGAAGGCCGGCGCGTTCTCTCAACCAACTCGGCAATGCAGCTTGAGTCGGCGCATTCACCGAAAGAAATGTATCGGCCACGATCTCCAGCCGCGTGAGCGCATCTCTCAGCGCCACTCCCGTTCCGCGCGCTGCGATCCACGAGAGCTTCATCTGGGGCAAAGCACACACCTTGCTCAATCCACTCAGCACGAAACACAGAGCCGGTCCATCGCTAGCCGCGAAGCTTTTGGGTTTCATGTCCGGGTGGATCGCATAGTCCAGAAAAACCTCATCAACGATTAGCGCCAAGCCATGTTGCGCACACATCGCCTCCAACTCTTCGCGCTCCGAATCCGACGCGTAGTTTCCCGTGGGGTTGTTCGGGTGCACAAGCACGATCGCTCGCGTCCGCTCATTTATCTCCGCCCGCAGGGCCTCGAAGTCGATCGTCCACGCATGCGCAGATGCGGCCGAGGCTCCCGGATCGTACTGCAGCGGGTACTCGCGGAGAACTACCGAGTCCAGTCGAGCGATGAAATCGAAGAGCGGGTAGCTCGGTCTTGCGATAAGCACCTCGTCTCCTGGATCACATAGCAGCCGGAACAGGTAGCTGTAAGCCTCGCTCGTGCTTGTCGTCAGACAGATGCGGCCGATTGGAATCTCTGTGCCGTGATCGCGATAGTACTCAGCCACCGCAGCGCGAGCGCTCTCCAATCCGAAGGATTGCGGGTCATACTCAAGCGCTGCCGGTACCGCGAGCGGCGACAACAACTCCTCAGCCTCATACACAAAGCCGCACGCCGTCGGATTCGACGCCGTCAGGTCAAGCACCTGCGCTCCATGCGCGCGTCGCTCGCGCAGCTTCGCCGTCAGCGCGTTCTCACCCAGCTCCCAACCTGTCCTTGCCGAAAACTTCATCGCTCTCGCTCGTATTGAGAGGATACCTGTCTAGAATCGATCCCGATGCCTCTGATCCGTGCGGTTCTCTTTGACTACGGCCTTGTCCTCAGCGGTCCGCCCGATCCCACCGCATTTAGGCGTATGGAGGCAACCCTCTACACCACACACGATGACCTGCATACCGCTTACTGGCGTCATCGGGAAGACTACGACCTCGGTGTGCTCAACGGCGTCAGCTTCTGGCGCACCGCCGGTGCGGAGCTGGGCCATCCGCCCACCGATGACGAGCTCGGCCAGTTGCTCCGGGCAGATGTCGATCTATGGACGCAACCCAATCAGCCCATGATCGACTGGGCCGCAGCCCTTCAGAGCGCCGACGTATCCACGGGCGTCCTCTCCAACATGGGCGATGCGATGGAGACGGGGATCGTTGCTCGCTTCCCCTGGATCTGCCGATTCCCTCACCGCACCTTCTCGCACCGCCTTGGCATAGCCAAACCGGACGAGCGCATCTATCGCCACGCCATCGCCGCGGTTGGCGAGTCCGCTGATGTGACGCTGTTCATCGACGATCGCATCGAGAACATCGAGGCAGCCCGCGCCGTCGGCCTTCAGACCATCCAATACACCAGTCATGAAGACTTCCTGCGCGTGTTCGATAACGCCAACATCACTGGCCTTCCGCTACCCACGGGCGCAACCACGTCGACTACACCGTGATGCCTGTCCCAAAGTGGCACAGTCATGAACGAATAGGTGACGTAGTCTCAAAATAGGACAACACATCCCACTCCATCTGCTTTGGTATTGAGAACAGGCTGGCTCCAGCGGTGTTTCAGCCTCGACCATGATGAAGATCGTTCGGGCCATTCTCTTGCTGTCTCCAGTGATTGTCGCTCTCCTCGCGCGGCCTGTTCACGCGCAGTTCACTCCGCAGGAGGTTCTTCTTGAAGGACTGCTCGCACAAAATCATCGCGGCAGCTTCACCTCTTCCGCCTTCGCGGCGGATGGCAGCCTATACCTGCTGCTCGACGAAGGCGACGGCGTCCGCGTACTAAAGACGGACAGCAACGGCTCCACGCTCGAGGCCCAGCTACATCTTGGCGCCGCCGGTGACTCAGGCGTAGCGCTCACCACAGACTCGAGTGGGAACCTTTACATCACCGGCACGAGCACCAGCGGGTCCCTCGCGGGCACCTCCGGAGTACCATTTCCAACGCCTGCAGACAGCTCGACGAACTCCTTCGTCGCCAAACTCGACTCGCAGCTGAACCTTGTCTTTCTCACCTTCGTTGGCTCTAGCCACACCGCTGTCAGTTCTATCGCGGCTAACGAAAACGCAGTCTTCGTTACTGGGTCCATCTTCAGTTCGACGTTGCCTGTTACCGCCGCCGCCGTGCAACAGGCACCCGCAACGGGCTCCAGCACTAACGGTTTTGTTGAGAGCTTTTCCGCTGACGGCGCAACGCTGAACTATGCGACCTATCTCACAGGCGCGAGCGGCGACACAGAACCCGCCGTCATTGTCGTCGACTCCGCTAGTCACGCGATCATCGCAGGCGAGACCTCGTCCGCCGGCTTTCCAACGCTCTACGCGCTGCAGTCAGCGATCCTGGGTTCCACCTCCGGCTTTCTCACTGAACTCACGCCCGGAGGCGACGGTATCGTCTACTCGACATACATCGCTGGCTCCGGGATCACGGGTCTCGCCTTCAATACCGCTGCGAGCTCGCTCCTGCTCACGGGCAATGTCGCTCTGGGACAATTTCCCGTCGCCGTGGCGAACACACCGCTCACGGCCATCAACTATCAATCACTCCTGCAGGTCTCTGCGGACGGGCAGGCTCTGATCGACAGCGTCATCCTCGCGCCGGGCACGCAAAGCTCTGTAGCAGCGGCACCCGACGGCTCGGCCTGGATCACCATGCCCGTTTCCACGCCTCTGCTGCCAGCCACTATTGCGGCTTCTACGCAACCCGGTGACAGTCTTCTTCTGCACGTACTCACCACAGGAGCATTCGGTCAAAGCCTTCGAGTCGGCGGAGCTCCCATCGGCAACGCCAGCTATGCCACACTCGCAACGGTGCCCGCTGTACCTGCAGTCTCAACTGACGGTTCGCGCGTCGCCATACCCGGCACCGTAACGATCAACCTCAGTTCGTCCCTGCTGACAACGCAGCATTTTGACTTTGCCACCATCGGCTCACCCAACTCACTGCTGTCCAACTCTATTCAGGACGTCGTCCCCGACGCAGTATCCTGCGGCAGCGCGAGCCAATGTATGGGCACAGGCGCTTTGTTGGTCATCGTCGATCCAACAACTTCCTCGGCATCTCTCGCGCTTGCGACCGGAAATATTCCGAGCCTCACGATCACTAATCCTGGCTCCGGCACAGCATCGTCACTCAACATCGCGACTACCGGTTACACCGCGTCGACAGACTGCGGCGCATCGCTTGCGCCCGGTGCACAGTGCGGACTTGCGCTCAACGGCACCGGTCCAGGCACTCTCACGCTTTCGGCGTCCGGTCTAGCATCCGCGACGGTTACTCTGCCAGCAACGAATGCAACATCTGATCCGCTCGCTCTCAGCGCGTCCGAACTCGATTTCGGCATCGTTACCGCCGCTAGCGCACCTGCGACGCGTGCCCTCACGGTCACCAACCTGAGCAGCGCGGCGCAGACATTCCCAGTTGCCCCCGATGCTGGTCCATCGCTCACGGCTTACACGTTAGCTTTATCGAGCACGACCTGTGCGCAGGCCTCGGCAACTCAGCTCACGGTGGCACCCAACGGCTCGTGTACCCTCACTTTCTCTTTCACCGCTGCAGGCTCGTCAAAAAACGACGGCCCCGTCCGATCCCTCTGGAAGATCGGGTCGCGCGACGTCGTGCTCACCGGCTTCTCAGAGGCTGCTGCGCTTAGCTTCTCCGCCACCGAAATTGACTTCGGCCAGCAGTCGCCACTCGCCACCTCGCCGCATCTGCCACGATATCTTTTCATCTCCAACAACTCGACGAGTGCAGTCGCACACACGCCTGCCACCCTCCCGGGAAGCTTTCCCTTCGCCATCACTGACGGCTGCCCTTCGACGCTGCAGCCACAATCGGCCTGCCGACTGACTATTACTTACAGCTCGTCCACCGCGCCCTCGCTCGACTCTGCAACCCTCACGCTTGATGGCGGTCAGCCAATCCTCCTCACGGGCCAGACGCTCTCACTCCAGGGCGCTTCCGGCAGCACCGCCGATCCTAACGTCAGCGTCTCCCCCGCCTCCATCACCTTCGCCGATCCGGTCACCGTTACCGAGCTCTCTTCCTCCACCCAAGGCGTTCAGATAACAAACACCGGTCCAACCGCAGTTACACTCACTACCACGATCGCGGGTGACTTCGCCGTCCAGAAACAGTGCCCCGCGACTCTAGCCGCTGCCTCCTCCTGTGAGCTCCTCGTTAGCTTTGCTCCCTCGCAACCGGGCGTGCGCGAAGGCCTGCTCAGCGTCTCCGCCGGGGGTGCCTTCTCGCCGACTACCGTCATGCTCTCTGGTACAGGCAGCGCTATACTTCCCGCAAATAACGGAACGCTCTCGCTTGGCGAGACCAATATCGGCGAGCCGATCATCGAGTGGTTTCCGATTCAGGCTGCGCTTCCGTCTCTCACCGTCACAAGCAGCGGCGCGGCCTTTTCGGTTGCGCTTGTTGCAAACCCCGGCACCACGCAGCAGCCAACACTCCCTTCATCAGCGTTTGCCTCCGGTGCAAGCGGAAGCTGCGTCAACTGCTGGCTCGGCATTCAGTTCCTCTCGCAAATACCCGGTACCCAGAACGCGACCTTTTCGCTCTCAACGATTAGCGGCGGCAATCCCGAAACTATCGCGCTCACTGCCTCCGCTACATCACTCTCCGGTCTCCAACTCACGCCCACGAACCCCAGCTTCGGTTCGATTCCTGTTCATAGCGCCACGTCTCCAATCACCGTTTCTCTCACCAACCTTCTCTCGCCAGCCGCCACAGCAAATATTCAATCCATCACCGCCTCAGGCGACTTCTCCGTCCTTCCGACATCAACTGGCGATTGTTCCCAATCGCTCCCCGCAAACGCCGCCTGCACCATCAAGGTCACCTTCGCTCCCACCGCGCAAGGATCGCGGAGCGGCACGCTAACGGTTGTCACGGACGCAGGCTCCGTCACCGCCGGACTCACTGGCGTCGGCACCGCGGATCCCGGCATTGCGCTGCAACCCGCCGGGCTCGTCTTCAACAATCAGGCGGGACTAGCAGCGACTCAGCAAACCATCACCGTTACGAACACAAGTAGCTCCTCCATTACGATCGGAGCAGCCACGACCTCCACCTCCAGCTTCACTTCCACTTCTAACTGTGGCACGCTCGCGCCTTCTGCACAGTGCAGCATCAGTGTCACCTTCACACCCGGGTCGACGCTTGCGCATGGCACACTCGTAATTCCCGTCTCTACGGGCTCAGGCTCGCAACTCACCACCACGAGCTACACCATCGCGCTCTCCGGCGCTTACAGCAGCAGCTCCGCCGGCCTCATCATCACCCCATCCCAATCCAACCTCGGCTCAGCTGCCACGGGGGCGATTGGATCCACGCGCGAGTTCAGCGTCACCAACGCAACCACCCAACCGTTGACCCTGTCGTTGTCGCTGCCGCGGCAGTTCCCTCTCGCCGGCGCGACCGACTGCACAACGCTCGCCGCAGGCGCCACCTGCAGTCTTGCGGTCTCGCTCGCCCCCGCCGTGAACGGTGCACTCACGGGCACCCTGCAGATCACGGGCACTCCTGCTAACGGCCCATCACTTCAATCCCTTGGCTATCTGCTCGGATATGGCCAAGGCTCCGGTGCACTGACGATCAACGGCGCAACCTCGCCGGTCAACTTCGGCAATCTCGCGTCGGGGCAGTCGCAACAACAGACCCTCACACTCACCAACTCCGGCATCAATGCACTCGCAATCCATCGCATCACTAGTCAGCCGCCATTCCCCGCCACCACGACTTGCGGGGCCACACTCGTGCCCAATGCCAGCTGCACCGTCACGCTCAACTACGCTCCCATTTATGAGCTCGCGCCCGGCAGTACCGCCTCGCCTGTCCGGCAGGACGCCGGCGCCCTCACCATCGAGAGTGACTCCGTTACAAGTCCGGACGCCCTCCAACTCACCGGCACCGCAATAGCCATGACTGCGGTCCAGCCCGCAAGCTCCTCCATTCTCGCGAGCTACACTCTCACCTCTGGCGCCCTCACCTTCCCCACTACTCAAGTCGGAGGCATCTCATCCGCCCAAACAATCACGCTTACAAACAGCGGAACGTCCACGCTTCACGTAGCGTCCATCCTCCCGCCTGCTGACTTCACCGCAACCTCCACGTGTTCCACGCTGCTGCCCGCTGCGACCTGCAACATCTCCCTGCAGTTCACGCCAGGCGAACTCTCCATGCAAACGGTCCGCACCGGCACACTAGAAATCCGTTCGGACGCTGCTGCCGCACTCGAGTTCGTCACTCTTCTCGGAAGCTCCACGCCAGCATCACTCGTACTGACGCCCACTGCGCTGAACTTCGGATCGGTCGACATCGGCCAAAGCAGCCTGCTCTCGGTCACCGCAACCAATACCAGCACCTCGCCGATCATCTTCGGCTCGGTGATGACGACCGGCTCCTACGTTGCTACGAATGGCACATGCCCTGCCTCTGGCGCCACTCTCGCAGGTGGTGCGCAGTGCACGCTCAACGTCACGTTCGCCCCCACAATCAACTCCGCGCAGGTTGGCCTCCTGTCACTTTCAAGCAGCGCCACGCAGCTGCCTCTCACCGCCGCCCTCGCAGGCGCCGGTGTAGAAAGCGGTTCCTCGCCACCATCCCCATCCTTCACTCTGACTGTAAACGGAGGTTTCTCAGCGTCCCTCACTGTGACAAGCGGCCAGCCTGCGGCGTTCGCGCTCACCACAACACCGGCCAACGGATTCAGCGGCCCCATCGCTCTCACGTGCACGCCGCTGGGCTCGGCGCCTTACGCCAGTTGCTCGCTGCTCGCTGCGGTGATGACCCTCGGCAATACACCGCAGAGCTCGACAGCAACAATCAACACTCTCACGTCTACACCGCAATCCTCTGTGCGCTTCGCCGGCATCCTGCTTCTGTCGTTCCTCACACTTGCTGGAACGCAGTTCACACGCAGTCGCAGGAAGCTCCTGAACCTTGCATTGCTAGCGATCATCGGTTGCGGCGCTATCGGCCTCAACGGCTGCGGCGGGGGTAGGTCCGCTTCGCAAATGCCGTCCACAAACCTGCTCTACACGCCTGTGGGCACCTACCAGTGGAACGTCACAGCCAGCTCCACCAGCGGGCCTGCGATCAACTCCTCTGTTGTCCTGACCGTCACGGTCCAGTAATCGGCTTAGTTCAGCGACTAAGATTTTCCGGCTCGGTAACGCCCGGAATCGGTGCCTGTCCGACAATCTCGATACCAAACCCCTGCAGAGCAGGCACGTGAGTCGGATGATTACTCAGCAGTGTGATCCTGCGAATCCCAAGGTCGGACAATATCTGTCCTCCCAATCCCACCTGCCGCAACACGCGCTGATGGCCATCCTCACTGCGCTCGCCGCTCACCCGGCCTTCACTGCGGTGAAACACCAGTCTGGGCGGCTGAACCGTGCGATCTACACCAAGCCCACGCTGCGTATGGTGGAGGTAAACGATCGCGCCGGACCCGGCCTTTGCGATCGCGCGCATCGACCCCTCAAGCGTGGCCTCGCAGTTGCACAACGACGAGCCAAACAGGTTTCCTGCCAGGCAGTGTGTATGCACGCGAACGAGCACCGGTTCGCCCGCCCGCTGCAAGCTCTCCAGATCCCCAAATACCAGCGCAACATGCGACTCACCGCCGGTCCCGTAGGCCTCGCCGATTCCGGCCTCGCTCTCGTAGGCGATCATCCGGAACTCGCCCAGCGCCGTCGGCAGCTGCGCCTCTGCCACGCGATGAACATAACGCTCGTTCTGCAGTCTGTAGCGGATTAATTCCGCGACGGTCAGCATCTTCAGCCCGTGGACTTTGCAGAATTCGATCAAGTCCGGAACCCGCGCCATCGTTCCGTCCTCATTCATGATTTCGCAGATCACGCCCGCCGGAATCAGCCCAGCCAGCCTCGCAAGATCGACCGACGCCTCCGTCTGTCCCGCGCGCACCAGCACACCACCCTTGCGCGCCCGCAATGGAAACACGTGCCCCGGGCGCGCGAGATCGTTCGGCGTCGTTCCCGGCGCTATCGCGACCTGGATCGTGTGCGCGCGGTCTGCCGCCGAGATCCCCGTCGTCACACCCTCGCGCGCCTCAATCGACTCGGTAAATGCCGTCCCAAAGCGCGAGGTATTGTCCTGGGTCATCGGAGCCAGCCGCAGCGCATCCGCGCGGTCTTCCGTCAGCGTCAGGCAAATCAGTCCGCGGCCATACTTAGCCATGAAGTTGATGGCCTCAGGCGTGCAGAACTCTGCCGCCAGTGTCAGGTCACCCTCATTTTCGCGGTCCTCATCGTCTACCACGATGACCATGCGCCCAGCCTGCAGCTCGGCAATCGCCTCCGACACATCGACAAACCCACTCGATAACTCGGCCATATCGCGCTGGCTCCTCAACGAAGACCTGAAAGAATTGGCCGCCAAACCGGCGGCCACTCTTTCGAATTGATGATGAATCTGTCTATTCCGATTCAGGCTAACCCGATTCAAATCACCGGATCAGCCAAGTCCTATAACGTGGACTCGATCTCAAATCCCCAGGCCTCCAGCAACGCCTCAGGGATGTACTTCGAATTCTTGTTGCGCCGCGCCCACTCCCGCAGACGCGTCGACCGTATGTACTGGTCTGGAGTCAGCTTGTACTCCTTAACAATCTGTTCAAACGATGTGACCGTCGGGACAACCGGCCCGATCGGCTCAGGCTTGCCCCAGTTTGGATTTCCGCGGCGCTTTGCCATCTCTACGCGTAGTTCCTTTCCTGGCGGCGTCATACGCCGCAAACACTTTAGTTTAGCACGTTTTTACCGAAAATTGGCCGTTTCACCGGACAATGCCACTCTTCGCCTCAGTGCAGAAACACCTCCGCGGAATCCTTTGGAACGGCCATGGGCGTGGCCGATTTCGGATCAGGATTGAACCTCGCGAACACGGTGGGATTCTTACGAAAGTGTCGCTCGAGTGCATTGATTCGGTTCTGGTCGTTCGGGTGATCCGACAGAAGTTGTGGCACCTGGGGCAGATTGGAGTTTTCAAAATCGTGCAGCAGCCACACCAATCCCCAGGGGTTGTAGCTCGTCCGTGAACAGATATCGGAGCCTGTCAGATCAGCCCGCGACTCAACATCCCGCGAGTAGCCCAGCGAATTAAGGTGCCCTATTAGCGCGATCGCTAGTAGATGGGCCTTGGTCGGTCCAAGGAGCAGCGCCGCACCCACTTCCCGTTCCTTCAACTTCTGCCGCTTTTCCATCAGCTCCATGGTGTCGTGATGAATCGTGTGAGAGACCTCGTGACAGCGCGTCCCTGCGAGCTGCTCTTTGTTCTTCACAAAGTACAAGAGCGAATCGACCACATATACATTGCCTCCGGGAGTGGCGAACGCGTTGGGTTGCTCCTCATGCACCAGGTAGAACTTGAACGGATGTCCATATTGCGGCTGCGCAGCTCGGGCGATCTCGTCCGAGATGCGCCGCAACTGGTCATAGAGAGGCGAGGACTCGATGATCTCCCCCTTGGCCTTCAGCTCATTGAAGACCTCCTGGCCCAATTGCACCTCTTCATCCTGCTCCTGTGCTGCCTGAGTTGGCGCCTGCGGTGATGGCGGGGGCTGCTGCTGAGTCGTTTTCTCCGGCTGTGGCTGATTCGTTACTGGAGGAGGAGCGCAGCCCACCGCCAGCAGGCACAGCGAGCACGCGCAAAGGAACAACCGGCTCGCACCACGAGTTCGGGAATTTGCAGAGACAAACATGTTCCTCCCGTCAAAAAACGGATCGGGTCAGCGTCTCTTCGCAACTCAATTGAAATTCGAAGCGGCCGTTGACCCGAATCTCAATACACAACAGCTTACGAGGCCTTGGCCTGTGCCACAGCTGCCTTTGCTTCCATCAGCTTTGCCCTCGCCTGCGACTTCTTTTCGGAGATCATGCTCCGCTCCTGCAGCTTCTGCATCTGCGCTTGGATTCGGCTCTCCAACTGGTTGACCTTATCCTGCAGCTTTGCCTTACGATCTGCCTGAGCCTGCGCCATCTCAGCTTTGTACTGGGCTACATCCGCCTTCATCGCCGCGACGTTCTCTTGACGCACCTGCTTCTGAACATCGGACAACGTGCGCCGTAACACTACCCCGCCGAGCGCCTCCATACTCGAGTCGACCGGAGCCGTCCACTCCTCATCAACCTCGGCAACCAGTGCCACCTTACCTGGCGTCAGAGCCTTAGCCACATCGTCCAGGTAGTCCTGCCCTACGCCGAGATTTGTGAAATCAATAGCAGCTCCGCTGCTTAGTCCGGCGGCGGATCCCAGTAACATTCCAGCCGGTCCAAAGAGGGCTCCAACGAGCGCTCCAAAGGACATCCCGAACAGGCTGCCGAGCGGCCCGCTGTTGTCCGCTTGCTTGATGGTTGCACTGCGGTCGGCGTTCTCCGCGACAACAGCGTACCCGTATACGTTGACATTGCCTTGGTCTTGAAGTTGCATGAGCGCAGTCTTTCCCTGATACGCCCCGTTCTCATCGTTGAAAACAACGACCAGCATGCGGTCCATAACGTGGACCTCCTTTCGGTGGTTACATTGAAGTCCCGCTGGCGCCGCACATATACCCGCTGCCGCTTCAAGCCAGAGCCGGTGGGGTATCTACACATCGATCAGGTGAGTTCAACTTGAAAAGTCGCTGGGTCAGACTTGAGGGTTTTAGCGCCAGATTCAATTGCTTCGATCTCCGACGATCGACCGTAGTAACGCGAAGGATGGTCCAGAGCCCCGGTACAGGCAAAAGTTACTCCGCCCACCTTGCGTCATGCAAGGAAGCTGCCTCCCCAAAGAAGCCCCCGGAAAAGGAGAATGCACGGACTGCGACAAAATCAGTCCGTGCATTGCTCCTAAACGATTAGAGGACAGTCTTCTATATATCCGGTTATCTCGCCTCGCCGTACCAGCGTTCCAGATCCGAGTGCATCTCCTTCAGCGCATCCACGTTCAGGTAAACCATGTGCCCCGCGGGATAGTACCCGAACTGGACATTTTTCAGGCTCGACTCCGGCAGCATCAGCTGCGCCAAGTCATGCTCCGTCCCAAAGAACGGTGTCGCCAGGTCGTACCATCCGTTGGCCGAGAACACCCGCAGGTGCGGATTCTTCCGCATTGCGTCCGACAAGTCCAGCACAGTGTCGGGTTCGGACTGCTCACCGCGCCCGCCACCAAAACCCTGCGCACCCGACGGCCGGTGCTTCCAGTCCCAGTTCTGGTTGATCCCCGGCCCTGACAGGTAATACGGCTCCGAACTCATGTACTTCAGTTCGCTCTGGATGTAGTCATGGAACGCACCAACGAACACACCGCTGATCCCCGTATCGCTTGGGTCATAACCCGGATTCTCACCCGCGGCATCCACGTCATCGCCCATGAAGCGCGCGTCGTAGCGACCAAGAATCTTCTCATCCCCGCGCAGCAACTCCTTGCGGAAGCGCGTTGGTGCGATCCGCAGCTTCGCGTCCTTCACATAGTCGAGCGGCAGCCCTGTGAAGTTCGCCACCTTCTGCGCTACCTCATCAAACTCGGCCTTCGGAATCATGTCGCCCTTGTGCAGAGCCGCCGCATACTCGCCGCCCGCAAACTCGCGAGCCTTCTGCACCCAGTCCTTCATCGAGCCATTCTGCGGCACCTTCTTGTAGTACCAGGCAATCGCCGCATAGCTTGGCAGATATGTCGGCGATTCGATGTCATAGCCCGGCGCACGCATGTAGTAGTTCAGGATCGATGACAGCAGAACCACGCCATTGAACTGAATCCCATCATTATTCAGCGCAGCCACCAGTGCCGCCGACCGCGGCGTCCCGTAGCTCTCACCAAACAGATACTTTGGCGAATTCCACCGCTGGTTCACGGTGATGTAACGCGTGATGAACTTCTCGAATGCCTTCACGTCCTGATCGACGCCCGCGAAGTCCTTCGCTGTTCCCTTGCCAACCGCGCGTGAAAACCCGCACATCGGCGCATCGACGAACACCAGGTCTGTCTTGTCCAACAGGCTGTACTGGTTATCCACCCACTTGAACGGTGGCGGCCCGCTAGCCTCAGGGCTCGCTGTCACCACGCGGACTGGCCCGACGGAACCCATGTGCAGCCAGATCGTCGCCGACCCAGGCCCACCGTTATACAGAAACGTCACCGGACGCGTGTGTTTGTCGGCACCGTCCTCTGTGTAGGCCACATAGAAGATGCTGCCATTTGCTTTGTCTTCGTCATCGCGGATGAGCAGATTCCCGGCCGTCGCCGTGTAGTGAACCGTGCGCGATCCTGCGCTCCACGTGTGCTGCGTCTCGGACTTCGTCTCGGCCGGAATCGGCAGAGCGTTTTTCTCGTTCTGCTCCGACTCATTCGCTCCGCGAGGCGTCGATGTCGGTTCATCGCTTCGCCGCGGACGCTGCGGCTGGTCCTGACCAAACGCCACTCCTGCCAACACCGTTCCTACAACAACAACGCACAAAGACTTAACTAAGGTCGCCAACGAGACGCCTCCTGACGCGGGAATCTGAGTTCGTGGAAAAGTATGTAACTGCGGGTGAGACGACTATACCGAACTCCGGGACTCAACTCCGAGAAATTCCCTCGCGCCGCGTAAACTCGTCTCTGTGGCTCCGTTCCGCTCGCACGTCCAAACCATCGAAGACCTCCGCGGTCCCGCGGGCCGTCTCGAAGCTCTGCTCAATACTGGCCATCCTGACGCACTCTACGCCGCTCTCGTCGCCCACCCTCACCCGTTGGGTGGTGGCACTATGCACAACAAGGTCGTCTACCACGCGGCGAAGGCTTTCTCGTACTTCGGTTTACCCACGCTGCGCTTCAACTTCCGCGGCACCGGTCTGAGTGAAGGTGCGCATGACGACGGCCGGGGCGAGATCGACGACGTCCATGCCGCGCTCGACTGGCTCGCCGCGCGGTTCAATCTGCCCATTCTCTTCGCCGGATTTTCCTTCGGCTCCAACGTCGGCCTGCGCGCCTGCTGTGGGGATGCTCGCGTTCGTGGCCTCGTCGGCCTCGGCCTTCCCGTGCGCGCGGCCGGGCGGGACTATCGTTACGACTTCCTGCCGGCCTGCGGCCCCGTCCCGAAGCTCTTCATCTCTGGCGATCACGACGAGTTCAGTCCACGAGGCACCCTCGAGGCCTATCTCGTCTCCGCCTCACAGCCGCGCGACATCATCTTCGTCGAAGGCGCCGACCACTTCTTCGCTGGCATTCCCAGCTCACCCGAGCCCAAGCTCGACGTTATGTCCGCCGCACTCCGCACGTGGATCGCCGCCCACTTCGGCCTCACCCCGCCTGCCTAAAACCTTCGGTCTTGATTCCATTACCTCTCGGATCTACGCTGCTCAGAGAAAATAGACCGGAGCCAGTGCCGCAGCAGCAACGGATAGGACGA
>Ga0206804_10059_pt1 | contig 32522 bp, 40 predicted proteins | sample Alteio_BWOrgCont_62_FD_152888 | JGI IMG/M metagenome (GOLD analysis project Ga0206804, IMG submission 152888) | Enriched cells from forest soil in Barre Woods Harvard Forest LTER site, Petersham, Massachusetts, United States -... | ecosystem: Environmental > Terrestrial > Soil > Temperate forest >... | reverse complement strand
AGCTCGCGCGCGCGGGGGTCGAAATATTTTTTACCCAGGTTTTTCGTGACGGTTTTTTTCACGCCGACATGCACCCCGGCAACATTTTTGTGTCGCCCGAAGGCCCGTACATCGCGGTCGACTTCGGCATCATGGGAACCTTGACCGACGGCGACAAGAATTATCTCGCGCAGAATTTTCTTGCGTTCTTCCAGCGCGACTATAAACGCGTTGCGCAGGCGCATGTCGAAGCGGGCTGGGCGCCGCGCAACACCCGGGTCGACGAATTCGAATCTGCGATCCGCGCGGTGTGCGAACCGATATTCGACCGCCCGCTGAAGGAAATTTCCTTTGGTAAAGTCCTGCTGCGCCTGTTCCAGACCTCGCGCCGCTTCAATGTCGAGGTCCAACCGCAGCTCGTCCTGTTGCAGAAGACCTTGCTCAATATCGAAGGTCTCGGCCGCAACCTCGACCCCGACCTCGATTTGTGGAAAACCGCCAAGCCCTATCTGGAACGCTGGATGAGCGAGCAGCTGGGCTGGCGCGCGCTCATCAACCAGATACGCGTCGAAGTCCCGAACTGGGGCACCCTGATTCCGCAGTTGCCGCGGCTATTGCATCACGCCTTGTCCAGCGAAAGCCCGGAGGCGTTTGCAGCGCGCCTGGAAGAACTCATGCGGGAGCACGCACGCCAGACCCGCTATCTGGCACTCGCTTCCTTAATGCTGGGCGGCCTGTTCGCGCTGGCGCTGTACTGGACCCTGCATTGACGTAGCAGCAGGCGGGCACAAAGCGTTCCGCGCGCAGCGGCTCGGCTATAATCCCGGCGAAGCATCCTACGGATATTCGCCATGCTGCTGTGGTTCGTGATCATCTACTGGATTATCTCGGTCGGTATCGGCCTGTACGCGTCGCTTCGCGTCCATAACACCAAGGATTTCGCGATCGCCGGCCGGCACCTGCCGTTCTACATGGTCACGGCAACCGTGTTCGCCACCTGGTTTGGCTCCGAAACCGTGCTTGGCATCCCGGCGACCTTCCTGAAGGAAGGATTGCATGGCGTGGTGACCGACCCGTTCGGCGCGTCGATGTGCCTCATCCTGGTGGGCTTGTTTTTCGCGGCGCCGTTATACCGCATGAACCTGTTGACGCTCGGCGATTTCTACAAGAAACGCTACGGGCGCAGCGTCGAAGTCTTGACCACTCTGGCCATCGTCATTTCCTATCTCGGTTGGGTGGGGGCGCAAATCACCGCCCTCGGTCTCGTGTTCAACGTTGTCTCCAACGGTGAAATCAGCCGCCTCGCCGGCATGTGGATCGGTTCCATCACCATCCTGATTTACACTTTTTTCGGCGGCATGTGGGCGGTCGCGATTACCGATTTTCTGCAGATGATCATTATCGTCATCGGTATGCTGTATATCGGCAACGAGTTGTCAGGTATGGTGGGTGGCGTCGGCACCGTCATCGAGCACGCGCGCGCGGAAGGAAAATTCGAGTTCTGGCCGCGGGCCGACCTCAAGGAAATCATCGCCTTCGCCGCCGCGTGGATGACCATGATGTTCGGTTCGATCCCGCAGCAGGACGTGTTCCAGCGAGTCCAATCGTCGAAAACCGAAAAAATCGCGGTGTGGGCGACAGTACTGGGCGGCAGTCTGTACTTCTGCTTCGCGTTCGTACCGATGTTCCTCGCGTATTCGGCGACCATCATCGATCCCGACATGGTGAACGGCTTGATCGGAACCGACGATTATCAGCTCATCCTGCCGCGCCTGATCATGAAGCATGCGCCGCTGTTCGCGCAAGTGATGTTTTTCGGCGCTCTGTTGTCCGCCATCAAGAGCTGCGCGTCGGCAACCCTGCTCGCGCCCTCGGTCACTTTTACCGAGAACATCCTGAAGCCGGCGATGGGAGAAATGACCGATCGCAAACTACTGTTCTGGATGCGCGTGGTGACGGTGAGTTTCACGTTCCTGGTGACCCTGTACGCGGTGTTCTCGAAGGAGAGCATTTTCAAAATGGTAGAGAACGCCTACCAGGTGACGCTGGTTGCGGCTTTCGTGCCGCTGACCTGCGGCGTTTATTGGCGTCGCGCCACCAACCAGGGCGCGCTGGTCTCGATTTTCTGTGGGCTCGCGGTCTGGATCGCAGTGCTGATTGCGGGTGGCGAGGATCCTTTTCTGCCGGCGCAGTTTGCCGGCCTGCTCGCGAGTATCGCCGGCATGATCGCGGGGTCGCTGGCGCCGCAATACGTCCATCACGACCCGATGATCCACGACGCGCTGCGCCACGGGCATCACGCCGCGGCGGCGACTTACCATGTCGGACCGCATGGCCATCCGCCCCACGCCGCCGGACAGCACGAAGCCAGCACCTGAGGCGGAGGCGTCGTCTGCCTCGCAGGGTGGGCGCTCCAGCGGTAGCGAGGCGCCGAATTCTGTGCCCGAACCGGGCCGGCTATTCCTCCCGCGCTATGTGCTGATTGCGTATTTGCTCCTGGTAATTTACGCGAGCCTGTATCCGTTTTCCGGCTGGCGCGACCAGGGCGTCGCGCCCGACGCGTTTTTGTTCGCTCCCATGCCGCGGTATTTCATGATTTTCGACATCGTGACCAATCTGGTCGGTTACTTTCCGCTGGGTTTCATCATCGTGCTGGCGTTGCATATTCCCCAGCGGCCGTTGCTCGCGATAGCGCTGGCGACCCTGTCCGCCGTCGTAGTGAGTGCTTTGCTCGAAGCCGTGCAGACCTATTTGCCAAGCCGGGTCGCGTCGAACCTGGATGTGATTTGCAATACGGCCGGCGCATTTTTCGGCGCCCTCGTCGGGGCGCGACTTGCTCCTCTGTTGCTCAGCGAGCGCATGCGCAGTTTGCGCGGCAATTGGCTCGCACCGGGCCGGCATGCGGACCTCGGCCTGGTTCTGCTCGGCCTGTGGCTGCTTACACAGGCAAATCCGGCCTTGCTGCTGTTCGGCAACGGCGACCTGCGCGCCGACCTCGGTCTGGGGCTGGCGCCGTTTTCGGCCGAGGGTTTTCGCGATATGGAAACTGCCATCGTCGCCCTCAACCTCATTGCACTCGGCGCCCTGACCACGCTCATCGTTTGCGAGCGCATTTACGCCTGGGCCCTGGTTTCGTTCATGGTGTTTCTCACCCTGCTCGCGAAGGCTCTCGCCAGCGCGCTCCTGTTCAAGCCTGAAAACTACCTGGTGTGGCTGACGCCTGGCGCCCAGGACGGTCTCACCATCGGCATGCTGGTGCTGCTGTTCCTGCCCTGGTTGCCGCGCGGCCTGCTTGCGGTGCTTGCGGTCCTGCTGCTCGGCGGCGCGGTGCTCATGGTCAACCTGGTACCGGAAAATCCCTATCACACGGCCAATCTGCCGCAATGGCAGCAGGGCCAGTTCTTGAATTTCAACGGTGCAACCGGCACGGTGGCCCTGTTTTGGCCGTTTGGCGCAATGGTCTGGGCTGCCTCAGTGCGGCGTCTGCGCAAGGCCGCGGAGCGCACGCCGGACCCGCAAGCCACGGACGAGACGTCATGAGCTTCTACAAGCATCACGTATTTTTTTGCTGCAACCAGCGCGACGGCACTCGTGTCTGCTGCAACGACCGCGGCGCGACTGAATTGCGCGATTATGCAAAGTCGCGTGTCAAGGAACTCGGGCTCGCAGGCCCTGGCAATATTCGCATCAACCAGGCAGGCTGTCTGGACCGCTGCGAAGAGGGCCCGGTCATTGTCGTGTATCCGGACGAAACATGGTACACCTATGTTGACCGCGAAGACATCGATGAAATCATCGACGAACATTTGGTGCATGGCCGGCCGGTCGCGCGCCTGAAAATATGACGCGACCGGCGGCAGAACGCCTGTTGCTCGGCGGTCCCGCCGGCAACATTGAGACGGCAATCGATTTTCCCGAGACAGAAGCGCGCGGCGTCGCGCTCGTCGCCCACCCCCACCCGTTATTCGGCGGCACGCTCGACAACAAGGTGGCGCAAACCTTGGCGCGGGTGTTTTACGAAATGGGCTATATCGCGTTGCGGCCGAATTTTCGCGGTGTCGGCGCATCCGAAGGCGTGCACGATGAAGGCCGGGGTGAAGTCGATGACATGGTCGCGGTGATTGCGTACGCGCGTCAGCGTTTCGGCGAATTACCGGTCGCGCTCGCCGGGTTTTCCTTTGGCGCCTTCGTGCAGACGCGCGTTGCCAAGCTTGTAAAGCCCGAGCGCATGGCCCTGGTCGGAACTTCAGTGACGCGCTCGGCTGCGGAGACCGTGCCGCCGGACACCATCCTGATTCACGGCGAACTCGACGAAACTGTACCGCTCGCCGAAGTTATGGTCTGGGCATTGCCGCAGGAGTTGCCGGTCGTGGTGATTCCCGGCGCCGATCATTTTTTTCACCGCCGCTTGCACATCATTCGCAACATCGTGAACTCGATGTGGCATGCGCGCGCGCAGCAGGCGTGAAGTCAGCGCGAATCGCCGTCGGGCTTGGCGGAATCGACGCGGCGAAACTTGCCGTCGATGATTTGCGCGGCAGATTGTCCGGGCTCCGGTTTTGGCGTGGGGGCGGGGAGGAGCAGCAGAACAACGGCGATCACGTCGCCGACCACACCGGGAATGACTAGGAGTATTCCGGCAACCAACCTGCGGAACGCATATAGCAGTTCCGGTAACGACGAGGCGCCGCCCTGCAGCATTGCGCGCATGTTGGGCCCGATACGCGCGCGCTCGCGCAGAATGATCACGACACCGATGACGGCGCTGATCGCAATCCACAACAGCAGCCACCAGCCTGCAAAACGCGCCAGAATCACCAGGCTCCAGATTTCCAGAACGGGGAATGCGAGTACAATCAATACCAGCGCGACGCGCAATCAATTCTCCTATTTGCGAACAGTGAATATCCTGCTCGTCATCACCAACTTGCCGGACCGGTCCGCCGCCGAAAAAATGGCGCGGGACCTTGTCGAGCGCCGTCTTGCGGCGTGCGTGAACCTCATGGCGCCCTGCCATTCAGTTTATCATTGGCAGGGTGTGATCGAGACCGCAGACGAAGTACCGGTGTTCATCAAGACGACGAGCGCGCGTTACCCGGCCTTGCAACAGGCGATTCTCGAGTCCCACCCCTACGAACTTCCGGAAATCATCGCTGTCCCAGTGACGCAGGGCCTCGGCGCGTATCTCGACTGGATCAACCAGCAAACCGGCGGCGCATCCAAACTGACTGACTTTGCGTAAATCGGGCATGCCAATCGCGAACATTGTGACGTTAATGCGGCAATTCCTGTTGCCCTGGTGTGCAGCCTTGTCGCTGTTGGCGCCGGCGGAGATGGCGCGCGCCGACGACTTTATCGACCCTGAGGTCGCGTTCAAATATTCCGCACGCATGATCGACCCGCATACGGTCGAAGTGGGATTCAATATCGTTCAGGGCTACTACCTGTACCGCGAAAAATTCAAGTTCAGCGCCGAACCGGATTCGGTCAAACTCGGCGCGCCGCAATTTCCCAAGGGCATCGAAAAGACCGACGAGTTCTTCGGCAAGGTCGAAATTTATCACGGCAGTCTGAGAATACTGGTTCCGCTGCAAAGCACGGAACCAGGAACCACCAGTATCAAATTAAAGACCGTATACCAGGGTTGCGCCGAGGCCGGCTTCTGCTATCCGCCGCAGGAACGCATATCCGAGCTTAAGCTGGTTTCCGCAGCCATAAAGTCCGGCGCGGATTCCGGCGGTGACATTACCACGTTAGTGGGCGGCGCTACTGGTTCCGCGCTCAAGGGTCTTAGCAAAAACGCGCCCCAATTGAACACGCCTGTAAGCGTGGCGCAGATCGATACGCCCGCTGTCGCCGGCCCCGTGGCTTTCGCTACCTCAGCGGGTGCCTCAGTTGGAAAGGACGGCGGCCAGGCCGTGCCGGCTGGCGGAAAATCACGCATTGTGGATTTGCTGACAAGTAGCGATATGCAAGTTGTGCAATTACTGGCGAGCGGCAATTTTTGGGAAATCGTCGTTGGCTTTCTGGGTCTCGGGTTATTGCTGTCGTTGACCCCATGTGTGTTCCCGATGATACCGATCATTTCAGGCATCATCGTCGGCGAGGGTCATCGTCTTACCCGCACTCGCTCATTCTTGTTGTCGCTGAGTTACGTGTTGGGGATGGCGATCATGTATACCGCTGCAGGCGTTGCAGCGGGACTGTCAGGAAACCTGCTCTCGAGCGCGTTGCAGAACGTAGGTGTGCTGAGCGCTTTCGCGCTGATTTTTGTCCTGCTCGCGATGTCGATGTTCGGATTCTATGAACTCCAGTTGCCAACCGCCCTGCAAAGCAGGCTCGCCGAAGCAAGTAACCGCGTCGGCGGCGGCAAATTGGGCGGCGTGTTCGCGATGGGAGCTTTGTCGGCGATCATCGTCGGCCCGTGCGTTGCCGCCCCGCTCGCCGGAGCGCTTCTTTATATCGGCAAGACGCGCGACGTCGTGCTCGGCGGCAGCGCCTTGTTTGCAATGGCGATCGGCATGGGCGTGCCGCTCCTTCTGGTGGGCCTGTCCGCGGGTACCCTGTTGCCCAAGGCCGGGGCCTGGATGAACGCGGTGAAAAAATTCTTCGGCGTCATGCTATTGGGCATGGCGATCTGGGTCGTGTCTCCGGTTCTGCCCAGTGCCGTCGTAATGCTGGCGGTATCAGTTCTGCTCATTGTCAGCGCCACGTTCATGCATGCCATCGATCCTTTGCCACCGCACGCGCACGGCCCGCATCGTTTCTGGAAAGGCGTCGGGGTGATTTGCCTGGTCGCCGGCGTTGCATTGTTGATCGGCGTAATGTCCGGAAGCCGCGACATCCTGCAGCCTCTCGCGGGCTTGCGAGTCGCGCAACCGGCGGCTTCGACGGTGCAGGCCGCGCAGTTCGAGCGCGTGAAAAGCCTGGCTGAACTCGAATCCCGGCTCGCCTCTGCGAACAAGCCGGCGATGCTGGATTTCTACGCCGACTGGTGCGTATCCTGCAAGGAAATGGAGCGCTACACGTTCAGCGATCCGGCAGTGCAGGCGAGATTCAGCGGCATGCTGTTGCTGCAGGCCGACGTCACGGCCAACGACGAACAGGACAAGGCGCTGCTCAAGCGTTTCAGCCTGTACGGGCCGCCCGGGATTATTTTCTTTGACGTCCGCGGCAAGGAACTCGGCAACGCCCGCGTCGTCGGCTATCAGGAATCAGCTGATTTTCTGAAGACACTTGGCCTCGTCACAGGCAGTTGAGTTGTTTACGGGGATCGTCACAGCTGTAGGCCTCATCGTCGAAGTCTCTCCGCTCGAAGCCGGAAAACGCCTCGTCATCGACGCCGGTGGGCTCGGCCTCGACGACGTCGCCGTCGGCGATTCGATAGCGGTGTCGGGTTGCTGCCTGACCGTTGTCCAAAAGCAGGGCAATCGTTTTTTTGTCGACGCCTCGCTCGAGACCCTGAATTGCACGACCGGCCTCGACGGCATGAATCCGGTCAATCTCGAGAAGGCGTTGCGCCTCGCCGATCGTCTCGGCGGGCACCTGATGTCGGGTCACGTCGACGGCGTGGGGTCGGTGCTACGCTTTGCCGCGGTCGGCGAGTCGTACGAACTCGAGGTGGAGGCGCCGGATGCGCTGGCGAAATACATCGCGCCCAAAGGCTCGATTACCGTCGATGGCGTGAGTCTCACGGTCAATGCCGTTGACGGCGGCGCGTTCAGCGTGAATCTCATTCCCCACACCCTTGCCGTCACCACGCTCAAGAATCTGCACGAAGGCGCCAGGGTCAACCTCGAAGTCGACATGATCGCCCGCTACGTCGAGCGCATTCTCGCGCGCGACTGAGCCGCTACCGGGACATCCGGCGTTCCTGGTGTCCTGGGAATCAAATGCGGTAGCATTGCTACCGATGAGCTCCAATCTCTTCCGCACCAAATCCCTCGAATCGATTCACGCCGGCATGGAGCAGCAAACCGGGCTGCGGCGCATGCTCAACGCCTGGGATCTGATGTTTCTCGGCGTCGGCGCCATTATCGGCGCAGGTATTCTCTCGGCCCTGGGCATGGGTCTTGCCGGCGGCTACGACTCCACCTTTGATTTGACCCGCCCCGCCGCCGGGCCGGCGCTGGTGATCAGCATCATTCTGGTCGCGATCGCTTGCGGCTTCACCGCGCTGTGTTACGCGGAGCTCGCGAGCATGATTCCGGTCTCGGGCAGCGCCTACACCTACACCTACGCCACCATGGGCGAGCTGATGGCCTGGATCATCGGCTGGGATCTCCTGCTGGAATATGCAGTCGGCAACGTCGCGATCGCCATCAGCTGGGGCAGCTACATGGACAACCTGTTGCAGGGAGTGGGCATCAACTTGCCGCGATGGTTGTCGATGGATTCGCGCAGCATGCTGTTGCCGACCGAACAGTTTGCCGCGGCCCACCAGGGCGCGGTCGGATTTTTCGACAAGCTGAATTATCTGGTGCAGGCCAAGGCGGGCGTGCTCGACGGCGCCGCAACGTTCTTGAACTGGGATGTCGTCAAAACTGCACCCATGATCGGCGAGTTTCCGGTGGGGCTCAATTTTCTCGCGATCGTCATTACCGTGATCGTCACCTGGCTGTGCGTGGTCGGCGTCAAGGAAAGCGTCAAGACCAATAGCGTGCTGGTCGCGCTCAAGGTGGTGCTGCTGTTGCTCGTCGTCGCGGTCGGCGCGTTTTACGTCAAGCCGGAGAATTTTCATCCGTTCATGCCAAATGGCTTGACCGGCATCCAGGCCGGAGCCGCCATCATCTTTTTCGCCTTCATCGGGTTCGACGCCGTCAGCACCACCGGCGAGGAATGCAGGGACGCGAAGCGCGATCTCCCGCTCGGCATCATCGGCAGCCTCGTCATCTGCACCATTCTTTATGTCGCGGTCTGCGTGGTGATTTCCGGCATGCTGCCGTATAAGGACTATACCGGTGTCGCCGACCCTGTCGCGCACGCCTTTACCGCGATCGGCATGCACGGCATTTCGGCGGTAGTGAGCATCGGCGCCGTCGTCGCTCTGGGCAGCACCTTGCTCGTTTATCAGTTGGCACAGCCGCGCATCTTCATGGTGATGAGCAGGGACGGCTTGTTGCCGGCATGGTTCGGTACCATCAACCCGCGCTTCAGGACGCCCGTCAATTCGACGTTGTTGACTGGAGCTATCGTCATCCTGCCCGCGGGATTCATGAACATCGACGAAATCATCGAATTGACCAATATCGGGACTCTGTTCGCATTCATCCTGGTGTGCGCCGGCATTCTCGTTTTGCGTGTGCGCAGGCCCGAAGTCGAGCGTAAATTCCGCGCGCCGATGATCTGGGTGACCGCGCCGTTGGGCATCGTGTTTTGCAGCTGGCTCGCTCTCGGGCTTCCCGAACATACCTGGGTGCGCTTCGGCGTGTGGTTGGTCGTGGGACTTGTCACCTATTTTTTCTATAGCGCAAAACACAGCAAACTCAGATATTCGCAAGCCAAGACGGTCCTCAGTCCATAGTCTTTCAGGGAGGAAACGACATGCGCAATTCGCGCCTTGGGGTAAGACATCGCGCAGTTTTTGCGGCGCTGGCATTTGGATCGGTGGTTGGCAGCCTGCTCGCTGCCGCCGAGCCGGTCGCTCCCGTCGTCGCGATTCGGGCCGGCAAAATGATCGACACCGTCGCTGGTGTCACGCTCGAAAACCAGGTTATCGTCATCGAAGGCGAGCGCATCAAGGCCGTCGGTCCCGCGGCGAGCACCACAATACCGCCGGGCGCGGCCGTTATCGACTGGTCGAAGCTCGCGGTACTGCCCGGCCTCATCGACGCGCATACCCACCTCACCGGCGACGCGACCAAGCACGGCTATAGCGCCCTCGGCATTTCGAACATGCGCGCCGCGCTTTATGGCGTCAGGGCGGCGCGTCTTACGCTGGAGGCTGGGTTCACGACGGTGCGCAACGTCGGCGCCGACGATTTCGGCGACGTCGCGCTGCGCGACGGCATCAACGACGGCGACTATCCGGGTCCGCGCATGCTGGTGTCCGGCAATCCTCTCGGCATCAAGGGCGGGCATTGCGACAACAACCTGCTGCCGCCTGAGTACAACGACGTGAGCCGTGGCGTCGCCGATGGTCCTTGGGCCGCGCGGGCCAAGGTGCGGGAAATGGTGAAATACGGCGCCGACCTCATCAAAATCTGCGCCTCAGGCGGCGTCTTGTCCAAGGGCGATGAATCGGGCGCCCAGCAGTACACGCTCGAAGAGATGCAGGCCATCGTCGCCGAAGCCCATAAGCTCGGCCGCAAAGTCGCAGCGCACGCGCACGGCACCAGCAGCATTCGCGACGCGATTATCGCCGGCGTCGATTCCATCGAACACGCCAGCCTGATCGACGACGAAGGCATTCGCCTCGCGCGCGAGAAGGGAACGTATCTGGTGATGGATATTTACAACGACGACTATATTTTGCAGGAGGGCGAGAAGGTCGGCATCCTGCCGGAATCGCTGGCGAAGGAACGCGCGCTCGGGCAACTGCAGCGCGATAACTTCAGGAAGGCGTTTCTCGGCGGCGACAAAATGGCCTTCGGTACGGACGCCGGAGTGTATCCGCACGGCGACAACGCGAAGCAGTTCTACTACATGGTCAAGTACGGCATGACCAACATGCAGGCCATCCAGGCGGCGACCATCAACGCGGCTGACTTGCTCGGCTGGAAAAATCGTGTTGGTTCGCTTTCACCCGGCAAATTCGCGGATATTATCGCGGTCGAGGGCGATCCGGGCAAAGACGCCACAGTGCTCACCAAAGTGAAATTCGTGATGAAGGGCGGAAAAATGGTACAGCGGAGCGACAACTAGTCCGCCCGCATCAAGCGCCAATACTGGTATTTCATCGTCGCCGCCGCGCCGGCGACGATCGACAAGAATGCGAGCACCGAACCCAGGGCCAGCGTGGACAGACCGGTGATGCCCTGGCCGATGGTGCAACCCAGAGCGGTGACACCGCCAAAACCCATCAGGATCGCACCGACGATATGGTTTCCGAGATCGCCGGACTCGCGAAAGCCTTCGACGCGAAACGTCCTGCTCGCCAGCGCATAGGCGAGCGAACCCGCGATCACACCGGCGACCGCAGCGATCCCGAAGGTGACGATGCGGCTCTGGTCGCTCCATAGCATCAGCAATTCGAGTGAATAGGCAGCTGGCGCGACGAAGCTGAACGATTCAGGCTTGCCCGAGTTGGTGCCGGCGAATACTTCTTCCAGGGTCCGCGGGTCTTCCGCGACATGCCCGAGATGACCGGTGACGTACCAGCCGCCGACGATGACGAGGCCGATCAACAGCGCGGGAAACCAGTTCTCGAACGCGCGAAATTCGCGCGATGCAAAGGCATACGCGATGAGGCTCAGGCCGATGATCGCGGTCAATATCAAACGCAGGCTGGATTCGCCGATTCCCAGGGCGCCTGCAACAAGCACCGGAATTTCCTGCGAGCGCGTCAGCGCGATACTCGACGAGTCAAACACGTTGATCCGCCATACCGCGAACAGGCCCTTGAGCGTCATGTAAGCCGAAATCGCGAGAAAGGCGAGAACGACGACAGCCTTCAGACTACCGCCGCCGATGCGCACCAGCGTTTTGCTGGCGCAACCCGACGCCAGGGTCATGCCGACACCGAACAACAAGCCGCCGGCGACATATGCGAGCCATGAAAAATTGGGCGTGAGATATATCGATTTGGAAAGATCGACCAGACCAAGATAGTTCAGCGTCTGCGCGCCGAGCAGCGCGACGGCGATGGAGAACAGCCACATGCGCATGCGCGTCCAGGTGCCCATGTTGACGATATCGGAGACCGCGCCCATCGTGCAGAATCCAGATCGATTGGCAGCGGCGCCAAAGACGAACGCGAGCGCAAATGCCGCCCACGCGATCCTGGTTGATAGCGCGATCGAATCCATCATGACGGGATACGAGGCGTCGGATGACGCCGTGACCTGCCGAAAGGGAGGGGATTATAGGCCCGGGCCGAGCCACGTGCAAAAGGCGCCGGCGCGGGTTACTTCAAATGGGCAAGGCGTTGCTTCGCGGTTTCAGCAGCCGGAGACGCCGGATAACGCGCGACCAGGCTGTCGAGGGAGCGCTTGGCACCCTTGCTGTCGCCCAGTTCCAGTTGGCTGCTCGCAAGGTTGAGCATGGCATCGGGGGCTTTGGCGCTGTCGGGCCAGGCCGCGATGAGTTTTTGCTGCGCGGCGATCGCGCCCTTGTAATCGCGAAGTGCGAAATAAGCGTTGCCGACCCAATATTGTGCAGAGGGCGCGTTGGTGCTCGACGGCCAGGTCTGGATGAACGTCTGGAAGCCGGCGATCGCGCCCTGGTAATTGCCGAGCTTGAACTGGTTGAGTGCGCTCTCATACACCTTGCTCTCCGCCGAATCGCCGCCGGCATCGCCGCCGCCCGCGGTGCCGCCGGTTTTTTCGAGTGCACGCAGCCGGTTGTCGAGATCGACGTAAAAGTCCTTTTGGCGTTTTTGCGAGGCGTCGGCGTCATTCAGCAGGACTTCGAGCTGGCCGCGAAGCTTGGCGATGTCGCTCCTTAACCCGTCGAGCTGGTTCGACAGTTCGATGATGGCGCGGCCGCGCTGTTCGTTTTCGGCTTCAATCTTGGACATGCGCGCAACAAAGGCCTCGTCCTGCGTCTTCACCCGGTTGGTGAGATCCATGATTTGCTTGCGCGCCTCTTCGTCGTCGAACAGGCCGGCGCGCGCACTGCCGCTTGCCAGGACGGCGAACAGCGCCAGGAAGGGTAAAAATTTGCGCATCTGCATAATCATTACTCGCCGTTGTAAATCATGTCGTCGCGGCGGTTCTCCGCATACGAAGCTTCATCTTTGCCGAGCGCCCTGGGCTTTTCCTCGCCCAGGCTCACGGCTTCGATCTGGCCTTCTTTTGCGCCAAGCAGGGTGAGCGCGCGTTTGGCGGCGTCCGCACGCCGTTGCCCCAGCGCGAGATTGTATTCGCGGCTGCCGCGCTCGTCAGTATTGCCCTGGATCAGCATTTTGCGGTCGGGATGGGAGGAAAGAAAGCGCGCATGCGCTTCGACAGTCGGCCTGTATTTGTCCTGAATGTCGTATTTGTCGTAATCGAAATAAATGCTGCGCTTGGCAAGCTCGCCGGCATGCAGCAGGTTATCGCCGCCGAGTTCCGTTCCCTTGTCGCCGCCAGCCGGTTGCACGCCTGTGCCCTGTCCTTGATCGGTCGTCTCCCCAGGATTTTTGAATTCGCGATTTTCAACCTGCGTATCGGGTTTTACCTTCTGGTTTGAACAGGCGCCTAGCAGTACAGCCGCCGCACCGAGTATTGCAATTGTCAGAATTTTGCGCATAGTGATCTCCAGAATTAGTTGCCGAATGGTCCCCACGTCGGTTCGCGCACGTCGCCGGCCTGCATGCTGAGGCGCTGCCGCGCCTTGCCATCGACGGATACCGCCGACAGATTGCCTCGACCGCCGGTCTCGCTCGCGTAGAGGATGGTCTTGCTGTTTGGCGCAAAGCTCGGCGACTCGTCGACGCTGCCGTCGGAAAGCGGCGTTGTCTGCTTGCTCGTCAGGTCGAGCAGCATGAGCTGGAAGCGGCCGGCGTTGCGCGTGATGTAGGCGAGGCTCTTGCCATCGGGACTGACGCGCGGCGACACGTTGTACGAACCGTCGAACGTCACGCGCTGCGCTTCGCCGCCGCCGGCGGGCATGCGATATACCTGCGGGCCGCCACCGCGGTCCGAAGTAAAGTAGATGAACTGGCCGTCGGGCGAAAAAAACGGTTCGGTGTCGATTGCCGACGACGTGGTCATGCGTTGCAAGTCGCTGCCGTCGGGACGAATCGTGAATATCTGCGAACCGCCGTCGCGTGACAGCACCACTGCAAGACGGTTGCCGTCGGGCGCCCAGGCCGGGGCGCTGTTGCTGCCCTTGTAATTCGCGAGCACGGTGCGGTTGCCGGTGAGCAGCGAGTGAATATAAATCACCGGCTTCTTGTTTTCGAACGAGACGTAGGCGATGCGCTTGCCGTCGGGCGACCAGGTCGCGGAAATGATCGGTTCCTTGGACACCAGCGCGGTCTGCGCGCCTGCACCGTCGGCGTCGGCAATCTGCAATTCGAAGCGGGAACCCTGTTTCACCACGTAGGCGATGCGGGTGCTGAATATGCCTTTATCGCCGGTCAGTTTCTCATAAATATAGTCGGCAATATGGTGGGCCGTCGTGCGCATTTGCGCAGGCGTCATGGTGTAGGCGACGCCGCCCAGCTGGTTTTGCTTGATGACGTCGTGCAGGCGAAAGCGTACCTCGATCCTGCCGTCTGGCGTCGGGTTGACGCTACCGACGACGAGGGCGTCGGCAGCCTTGGCTTTCCATTCGCCGTAGTTGATGTTCTGGGCTTCAGTGAGCGGCGGTTGAATCGGCGGGACATCGACTATGTGGAAAACGCCGCTACGTTCGAGATCGGAGCGCACCACGCCAACCAGCGCCTCCGGCACCAGACCCGAACCGGCAAAGGGCGCGATCGCGATGGGAATCTGCTTTGCCCCGATGCCCGTGATGTCGACCTTGAATTGCGCCAGTGCGGCAGGGGCAAGGCACATTCCGGCACACATCAGTGCGAGCCCGAGCAACCGCGACCACGCGTACCGGTAATTGGCCTGGGCGAGCATTGATTGGGGGTACATCAGGTGAGCAAGGCGGCTTGGTGGCATTGAGCTGACCGTCATAAGTTGTCGTGCGGGTGGAAACTCAGTAGCAATTCGCGATCGAACAATTTGGGATCGTTAGGCTTGGGCAATGGCGACGATTTCTGTATCGCCCGGGCGACGGCGTCATCGTAAGCGGTGTTGCCGCTGCTTTTGCGTAATTTTGCGCTCAGGACTTCTCCGTTCGGCAGTTGCACCACGTCGAACAACGCCTCCGGGTTGCCGGCGATGTTGTCGGGGAACACGATGTTGGCACGAATTTTTGCAGCAATTTTGGCTTTGTACTCGTTGGCAGCGCGGCTCGTCGCCGCTCTAGCTTGTTCCCTGATCCGGCTTTCTTCCTGCGCGGCTTCCTGCTGCGCCTTGATCAGCTGGGATTCCTTGAGCACGCGTTCGCGCTCCGCTTTCAGCATTTGGTCCTTCTCCGCCTGCAGGCGTTTGGCTTCGTCGTGCTTCTTTTGTTCCTCGCGCTGTTTCAATTCCTCGCGTTTCTTTTGCTCATCCCGCTGCTTCTGCTCTTCTTTCTTCTGTTTCTCGAGTTTTTCCTTTTGCGCGATATCCGGCTTGGGTTCGACTTTGGGCACCGCCTTGGGCGGCGGTGCGAGCTCGGCCTTTTTTTCGGTCACGGGTTCGGGCGGGGGTTCTGGCGCCCGCGCCGGCGGAACGACCTCCGGCGTAACTTCCTGGGGAGCCGGGGCGGGGGCCGGCGCAGGCGCCGGCAGCGGGCGGTCATAGAGGTCGACCGAAACGATCTCGGGCTCGCTGCTGTGCCATTGCACGCCGAAAAACAGGATGGCGAACAAGATCGCGTGAACCAGCAGCGCCAATACCGCGGCCGGGACCCGGCCCGGCTCGTGAAAGTGGTGGACGGCGATAGCGCTCATTTCGCTGCGGGCTTGACCAGGAGGCCGACTTTGCGGACGTTCTGCTTGTTAAGCTCGTCCATCACTTTCAGCACTGAACCGTAGGGGACGTCCTTGTCGCCGGCGATCAACACCGGCTGATCGGGATTTTTCGCCTGCTTTTCCTTGACGGTGGAAATCAACTCCGCGTCGGTCACGCTGCGCTCGTAGGCGTTCGGCCCGCGTTCGCGCAACAGCAGGCTCTGGTCGGCCTTGATCACGACTTCGAGCGGTTCGGCGGGCGCGTTCGAGCTCTTGCCGACCGAGGGCAAATCGACGACGCCAGGATTCACCAGCGGCGCAGTCACCATGAATATCACGAGCAGCACCAACATCACGTCGATGTAGGGAACGACGTTGATCGAATTCATCAGGCGGCGGGGACGCGGCATGGCTGGACCCTATCTCACCGGTGTGACTGGCGGGCGAGGATATTCGAGAATTCTTCGATAAAGCTTTCGAAGCGGATCGCCAGGCGATCGATGTCGTGCGTAAAGCTGTTGTATGCGAGAACCGCTGGAATCGCGGCGAACAGGCCGATCGCCGTTGCCACCAACGCCTCGGCGATGCCGGGCGCGACATGCGATAACGTGGCCTGGCTCACATTGGCGAGGCCGCGAAACGCATTCATGATGCCCCATACCGTGCCAAGCAGGCCGGCGTAGGGGCTGACCGAACCGACTGAGGCGAGAAAAGACAAGTGGCGTTCGAGATTATCCATTTCGCGCTGGTAGGTCGCGCGCATCGCCCGCCGGGCGCCGTCGAGCATTGCGCTGGCATCGATCCCCGGTTGTTTTTTCAGTTTCACGAACTCGCGAAATCCGGCTTCGAATATCCTTTCCAGCGCACCCGTCGAATGCCGGTCGTTGGCCGCGCTCTGGAACAGCGCGTTGAGGTCGGAGCCGCTCCAGAAATCGCGCTCGAATTGCTCGGTCTTCCGGTTCGCTGCACCGATCGCAAAAACCTTGAGAAAGATATACCACCAGGACATGAAGGAAACGAACAGCAGCAAGGCCATCACGATCTGCACCGGCACACTGGCCCCGGTGAGCAGCGAAATGACCGACATATCCTGAGTAACGTCCATGCCTGGAATCCGGGGTTATTGAGACTGGCTGAGTTCGCCGGGTAACCTTGAAGGCTTCATATTCTTGGTATTAACGCAGGCGATGCGCACGCGACCACGCGTAACTTGGGTAGACCCGCAAAAAATGTTCTGGTTCAAATCGATATAGGTGCGCGCGATCTTTTCCGGGTTGCTTGAAACCGTCAACAAATCGTCGAGCCGGGCCGACGTCAGGTAATCAATTGTTACAGAAACTGCGATGAACATGCGCTCATGCTCGCGGGCGAGGCGTGGCAGGTCTACGCCGATGGCCCGCAACCATTCGGTGCGGGCGCGCTCCATGAAATCGAGATACCGGGCGTGATAAACGATGCCGCCGGTATCGGTATCCTGGTAATACACCCGGAGCTGCCACGTGAAGCTGACGGGGCTGTTGGAGCTATGCTCGATGAATCTCTCGCCGCAAATGCGCTGGCCTATTTTACCGCAGCGCGGCAAATCAGCCGCGGTCGTTCAGGCGGGTGGCAGATCGTCGAATAGCTCGGGCGCCGCCATGGTTCTGGGTTCCGCCAACCCGAAATGCCGGTAGGCGCTCACCGTCGCAATGCGCCCGCGGGTCGTGCGCTGAAGATAACCTTGCTGGATGAGATAAGGCTCGAGCACGTCTTCGATGGTGTCGCGCTCCTCGCTGATGGCGGCGGCAAGATTGTCGACGCCGACCGGACCCCCGCCGAATTTTTCGATGACAGTCAGCAACAGCTTGCGATCCATGGTATCGAGGCCGAGCTTGTCGACGTCGAGCATGGCGAGCGCGGCGTCCGCCACCTGCTGGGTAATTTCGCCCTGCGCCTTGACCTGGGCGAAATCGCGTACCCGGCGCAGTAGGCGATTGGCGATCCGCGGCGTGCCGCGCGCGCGCCTGGCAATTTCGGCGCTGCCGGCGTCTTGCGTCCGGATCTCGAGCAGACTGGCGGAACGGGCGACAATGCGCGCGAGCTCCTGCGCCGAATAAAATTCAAGGCGCGCGACGATGCCGAAGCGATCGCGCAGGGGATTGGTCAACATGCCCGCGCGCGTGGTCGCGCCCACCAGCGTGAACGGCGGCAAATCCAGCTTGACCGAGCGCGCCGCCGGACAGAATCGACTTCAGACGGTCGGGCAGTTCGCCAGCCGGAACCTTGCCGATCATGATGTCGATCTGAAAATCCTCGAGCGCCGGGTAGAGAATTTCCTCGACCACTGGCGACAGGCGGTGAATTTCGTCGATGAAGAGCACGTCGTTGGGTTCGAGGTTGGTGAGGATGGCGGCAAGATCGCCCGGGCGTTCAAGCACCGGGCCTGAGGTCTGGCGCAGGCCGACGCCCATTTCGTGGGCGACAATGTGCGCGAGCGTCGTTTTGCCGAGGCCGGGCGGTCCGAACAGCAGCAAGTGGTCCAGTGCCTCACCGCGCGCGCGCGCGGCCTCGATGAAAATCGAAAGCTGCTCACGGATTTTTTCCTGGCCGACATAGTCGGCGAGCAGCTTTGGCCGCAGCGCGCGCTCGAACACTTCCTCCTGCTGCGAGGCGGGCGCGGGTGAAATAATGCGATCGGTTTCGATCATGTCTGCACTGCGCGACTGGATGATCATCAAGTTTTCGATAATACGCGCAATGCCTGGCGAATCGCGTCGCCAACTGCAAGTTCCGGCGGCAGGTCTTTTACCGCGAACAGCGATTCGCGCTCGTTGTAGCCTAGCGCCAGCAAGGCGTTGAGCACGTCATTCCCCGTCATCGCGGCGGAGCCGGGGGCAGGCGTGGCGCCGGCGCCTACTGTGAGCTTGCCCTTGAGTTCCAACAACAATCGTTCCGCTGTTTTCTTGCCGATTCCCGGGACTTTGGTGAGCCGCGCCGCTTCCTGCAGCACGACCGCCTGCGCGAGTTCATCCACGCTCATGCCGGAGAGCACCGACAACGCGGTGCGCGCGCCGACGCCGGAAATCTTGAGCAGTTGCCGGAACGCCGTGCGCTCGCGCTCGCTCGAGAAGCCGTACAACAAATGCGCGTCTTCGCGCACGACGAGATGCGTGAACAGCGTGACCTGGTCGCCATTCCTCGGCAGGTTGTAGAACGTGCTCATCGGCACGTCGACTTCATACCCCACGCCCTGCACGTCGATCACGAGTTGCGGCGGGTTTTTTTCCAGCAGCGTTCCGCTAATGCGTCCTATCATGCGATCGCCCCGGCCGTTGCCAAGCGTTTGCCCTCGGCGGCGGCTATCAGGCGCGCCACCGTGTTGCTCAGAATTTTATCAGGCGACCAGGCGCGATAGCGCGCGGCGAACTCTTTTGCGTGCTGAGCGAATTGCGCGTCGGCGAGCAGGCGGGTCAACGCGCCGGCAATGTCAGGCTGTTTTTCTTCCGGGTTGACGACGAGTCCGGCGCCGAGCTCGCTGATTCTTGCGCCTTCGAGGTATTGCTCGAGCTGCGTCGGCAACAGCAGCAGCGGGCAGCCCGCGTGCAACAGCATCGCCGACGTCCCGCCAGCATGGCAAATACCCATTGTGCATTCGGCGCCAGCCCTGGCGATGTCGATCGGTTGCGCCGACACATGCAGATTGGCTGCATTGGCCGGAAGCGCCTTATTGTCAGCACCCAGGCCGTAAATGACGCAGGGCTCGCCGCATGCCGCTAGCGCAGCCAAGGTTGCTGCGAGATGCGGGTAATCGGGTTTGAGGTAAGCGAATATTCGCTTGCTGTTTTTCGAGTCCGCCGGCCAGGGTGGCGCAACGGCGTTCGCGACCTGGGCGCCGATGGGCCCGCAAAAACTGACCCGTTCGAGGTCGGCAGCCGGGCGCAGGCGCGCGTAGTGATCGAGTTCGACGAAATTGGTGATGACGATGTCGTCAACTTCGAACATTTCGTACAACTGACGTAATGCGGGCACCCCGAATTCCTGCAACACCTGGTTGATGTTGTCGAGGACGTTTTTGTCGCTGCCGGCAAGCCGGCCTGGCGGCACTTGCAGCCAGGGCCGCATGCCCGGCGTCGGCGAAACCAGCGGCGGGACAGTAAACGCGTTACCGAGCGCGGCGCAGCGCAGGCCGAGTGTTTTTGCCGCCAGGATGGCCGAAGGCGCGTGGTCGGCGACGACGATATCCGTGCCCGTGATCCGCATGAGTTCGCGCCAGCCACGCACGAGGCCCGATAGCATGGCCTTGTCCAGATAACCGAAGCGCATCAGAACTTCTGCGTAATTGAGCGGCGGTTCTTGGAGGCCGTCGTAGCGATGAATGCAGACCGGCGCCTGCCAGACCGGAATCTCCGGTCCCGGGTCGATGGTGGCCAGCCCGCGCAAATCGCGCAGCGCCAGCGCACACGTGTGTCCGGCCGCCTGCAGGGCTTTCGCAGCAGCGACGACATGGCCGGTGTGTCCGAGTCCGCCACCCAGTTCCCACGCAAACAGGAAGCGGTGCATCTTTTTTGCAACGCGTCTCACCGTACCAGTCGCCCGCCACGCACGCGAAAGCCCGCGGTCGCCAGCGCGCCCAGTCCTTGGCCGCCGTGGGCGTGGCAGATCGCGCAGGCAAGTGCGTCGGCGGAATCGGCGCTGGGTTCGGCGGCGAGTTGCAGCAGCCGCTTCACCATGTGCTGCACTTGCTCCTTGCTTGCGTGACCCTTGCCGACGACGGATTGCTTGACTTGCAGGGCGGTGTATTCGGCGACGCTCAGGCCTTCGACGACGGCGGCGCAGATCGCTGCGCCGCGCGCTTGGCCGAGCAGCAGCGTCGATTGAGGGTTGACGTTGACGAACACTTTTTCCACGGCGACCTGCGCCGGCCGGTGTTGTGCGATCACCTCGCGCAGGCTGGACAGAATCGACTTCAGACGGTCGGGCAGTTCGCCAGCCGGAACCTTGACGCAGCCGCTGGTGATATACGTGAGTCTTCCAGCGCAGATTTCGATGATGCCAAAGCCGGTGATGCGCAACCCGGGGTCGATGCCCAGGATACGCAGCGGCGCCGGCCGGTCCATTATTCGGCGATTACCGCCGTGGTATAGACTTCCTGTACGTCGTCGAGATTTTCCAGGACGTCGAGGAGTTTCTGCATTTTGACGCCGTCCTCGCCCAAGAGCACGGTCTCGCCCGAGGGTTTCATCGTGATTTCGGCGAGCTCCGGCTTCAACGCAGTTTTCTCGAACGCAGCCTTGAGCCGGGCGAAATCGTTGGTTTCGCAAATCGCTTCCACGCTGCCGTCGTCGTTGGTGAATACATCTTCGGCGCCGGCGTCGAGCGCGATTTCCATCACTTTTTCTTCGTTGGTGCCGGGGGCAAACACGAATTGACCGCAATGCTTGAACAGGAAAGACACCGAGCCGTCGGTGCCGAGATTGCCGCCGTATTTGACGAAGGCATGCCTGACCTCACCGACGGTGCGCGTGCGATTGTCCGTCATGCAATCGACCATGACTGCGGCGCCGCCGATGCCGTATCCCTCGTAACGGATTTCCTCGTAATTCGCGCCGTCAAGCTCACCGGCGCCGCGCTGTGCTGCGCGCTGCACCGTGTCCTTGGGCATGTTGTTGTCGGAAGCCTTGTCCATCGCCAGGCGCAGGCGCGGGTTCATCCCTGGATCGGCACCGCCGAGGCGGGCGGCGACGGTAATTTCCTTGATCAGGCGGGTGAAAATCTTGCCGCGCTTGGCGTCGGTGATCGCCTTCTTGTGCTTGATGTTCGCCCACTTGCTATGACCGGCCATGACGTCCTCGAAACGCGTACTGCAAACACATTCAGCGCAGGCGCAGCGAGCGCAATCCGCGGCTAAAATAGAGGGAAATATTAGCACACAGCACCTGCGTCCCCGCGCATTGGCTGCATGAATCCTGCTCCTCCAGCCCCTATTAATTCGACCAGCGATGACGTCTGCAGCCTATCGCATCACCGGAATATTGCTCGCGATCGGCGGCGCAATTTGTTTTTCCTTCAAGTCCATCCTGATCAAGCTGGCCTACGCGTACCTGGTGGACCCGGTTACGCTGATTGCGTTGCGCATGATCATTTCCTTGCCGTTTTTTCTCGCCGTTGCGGCCTGGTCACGGCGCGACAAGACTCTTGCACCGGTATCCAAGCGCGACGCTCTCGCGATACTCGCCCTCGGATTCTCGGGCTATTACGTATCGAGCTTTCTCGACTTCATGAGCCTGCAGTACGTGTCGGCATCGCTGGAACGCCTGATCCTGTTCCTGTACCCGACCATGGTGCTCCTGATCTCGGTGTTGCTCCTGAAACGCAAGGCGAGCCGGCGTGAACTCACCGCACTCGCGTGCTCCTATGCCGGAATCGTTCTGGTGTTCGTCAACGACCTATATGGCGGCGTCAGCCAGCGCAATCTCGCGCTCGGTGGCGCCCTCGTGTTTTCCAGCGCCCTGCTGTACGCGTTTTATCTGGTGGCGAGCACGGACACCATCTCGCGCGTCGGTTCCGCGCGCTTTACCGCTTACGCAATGACGGTGGCCTGTCTTTGCGTCATCGCCCAGTTCCTGTTGTTGAATCCCGTCGCGTCCCTGGACCTGCCCTGGCAGGTGTATGCGCTGGGCGCGGCCATCGCGCTGATTTCCACGGTGCTGCCGATTTTCATGGTGTCCGAAGCGTTGAAGCGCGTCGGCGCGATGACGGTGTCGATGCTGGGCGCGCTCGGGCCCATCGCGACGATATTCGGCGATGTGTGGATTATTGGCGCGCCGTTGACCATGTGGCAGGTCAGCGGTTCTATCATGGTACTCGCTGGCGTCTGGATCATCAGCACTCAAGCGCAGAAAAAAATCGTGTCCACGACCACACAATTCCAGGAGTGACCATGTTCAAAGGTTTGCGCACCGCGATTTACCAGGTTTCCGATATCGACAAAGCCAAGGCCTGGTACGCCAGGGTTCTGGGTTTTGCTCCTTATTTCGATCAACCCTATTACGTGGGCTTCAACGTCGGCGGTTACGAACTGGGCATGCAGCCCGACGCACCGTCGAAAACAGCCGTCGAAAACGTAGTGGCCTACTGGGGCGTGGAAAACGCCCAGTCCGCGCTGGATCACCTCCTGGCAGCGGGCGCGACGGCAAAAGCCATGGTGACCGACGTCGGCGAGGGCATCAAGGTCGCGACCGTCGTCGATCCTTTCGGCAACGTGTTCGGGATCATCGAAAACCCGCATTTCAAGGCTTCGTGACGTCGAATAGACGCCGCGTCCAGCGCGGTGCGGGGTAAGTTACGGTAAGATTCGGTAAGCGTTCACTCGAATTCTCCAGAACGCTGGATCCTTCATCGCATCGTGGTGACATATGGCTCGTCCTGAATCCTTTACCGGTTCGCGCGCGCGGCTTTCGGCAGTTCCGGAATCGCCTGCGGTCAGCGATATCGCCGACATTGTTGCCGACGTCAAGCAAGGCAAGATGGTCATCCTGGTCGACGAAGAAGACCGTGAAAACGAAGGCGATCTGATCCTCGCCGCCGATTTCGTCAGCGCCGAACATATCAATTTCATGGCGCGCGAGGGACGCGGATTGATCTGCCTCACCCTGACCGAAGACCGGTGCCTCCAGCTAAACCTGCCGCTTATGGTCGAGCGCAATCGCTCCTCTCATGGCACCAATTTCACCGTCAGCATTGAAGCCGCCGAGGGCGTGACCACCGGGATTTCCGCGCAGGATCGCGCGCAAACCGTGAAAGCCGCCGTCGCGCACGGCGCCAAACCTTCCGATTTGGTGCAGCCGGGACATATTTTTCCTTTGATGGCGCAAAACGGCGGCGTGCTGATGCGTGCCGGTCACACCGAAGCCGGTTGCGATCTCGCCGCAATGGCGGGGCTGACACCCGCCACGGTGATTTGCGAAATCCTCAAGGATGACGGCACCATGGCGCGCCTGCCCGATCTCGTCGACTTCGGGCATAAGCACGGCATCAAGATCGGCACCATCGCGGCTCTTATTCATTATCGCTCGCGGCACGAATCGCTGATTCTGCGCGCCGGCGAACGCGATATCGACACCGGTTGGCAGCATTTACCGACAAAGCCATCGGCGGGACGCATCTTGCGCTGGTGCTGGGAACGATTTCGCCTGCGAACGAAACCCTGGTGCGAGTGCACGAGCCGCTTTCCGTCATGGACCTTCTGGACAGCGGATCGCGCGCACACAGCTGGAGCGTCGATTCCGCTTTGCGGGAGATCGCGAAAATGGGCAACGGCGTGCTGGTGTTTCTGAACTGCCAGGATGCCGGGCGCGGCCTCGTCGAGCGCATGGGCCAAGGCGGAGGCAAGCCGGTGCAGGGCCACGTCGATTTGCGCAACTACGGCATCGGCGCGCAGATTTTGCGCGAACTCGGCGTCGGCAAAATGCGCCTGATGGCGAACCCGAGAAAAATGCCGAGCATGACGGGCTTCGGTCTCGAGGTTTGCGGCTACGAAACAGCGCCGCCGCAGGATTAGACGCAGCCTTGGCACACTTCGACGATATTCGTGAAATCGAACCCGACGTCAGCGGTTTGGGCGTACGCGTCGGCATCGTCATGAGCCGCTTCAACGAAGACGTCAGCGAAGGCCTGCTCGACGCCTGCCGAGACGAGCTTGTCGAGTGTGGGGTGCGCGCCGAGGACATGATCCTGATTACAGTACCGGGCGCGCTGGAAATTCCCCTGGCACTGCAGAAACTCGCTAAAACCAACAACTACGATGCGCTTATCGCCTTGGGCGCCGTCATCCGCGGCGAAACCTTTCACTTCGAAGTCGTCGCCAACGAATCTGCGCGCGGCCTGATGCGAGTGCAGCTCGAAACCGGGGTGCCCATCGCCAACGCGATTCTCACGACTGATGACGAGGACCAGGCCTACGCCCGCATGACCGAGAAAGGGGCCGATGCGGCCCGCGTCGCCCTGGAGATGGCGAACCTGCTGTTCCAGCTATGAAGTCGAGCCGCCGGCGCGCCCGCGAGTTCGCGGTGCAGGGTCTTTATCAGTGGCAGCTCGCCGGACATTCCGTCGACGACATCGTCGCCCAGTTGTCCGAGTCCACCGGCTACGGCAAGATCGACATCGATTTTTTCAAGCTCCTGCTCGAGGGTGCGGTCGCCAATGCTGCCGAGCTCGAGAAAGTTATCTCTCCCGCGCTCGACCGCAAATTCGCGGAACTGAGTCCCATTGAGCGCGGCGTGCTGTTGATCGGCGCCTATGAGCTCGTGCACCAGTCCGAGACGCCATACCGCGTCATCATCAATGAAGCGATCGAGCTCGCGAAAACTTTCGGCGGCACCGACGGGCACAAGTACGTCAACGGCGTGCTCGACAAGCTGGCACAGCAAGTGCGCGCCAGTGAGACCAAGGCCCGCGCCGCCTCGGGCTAGCAATTTCTCTTTCCGGCGGATGCCCTCCGAGTTCGAGCTGATTCACCGCTACTTCACGCGCGAGTTCAAGCGCGCGAAGCTCGGTGTCGGCGACGATTGCGCGCTCCTCACCGTTTCGCAAGGCCAGGAATTGGCCGTCTCGACCGACATGCTGGTGGCGGGCGTGCATTTTCTTGCCGACGCCCGGCCAGACTGGCTGGGACACAAGGCATTGGCGGTCAATCTTTCGGATCTCGCCGCGATGGGCGCCGCGCCGCGCTGGGCGACGCTGGCGCTGGCGCTGCCGGCGGCCGATGAAAACTGGCTCGACCAATTTTCACGCGGCTTTTTCGCACTCGCGAATACTTACGACGTCGAACTCGTCGGCGGCGACACGACCAAGGGTTCGCTCAACATTTGCATCACCGTCGGCGGGGAGATCCCAGCAGGTCTGGCGCTGCGGCGGGACGGTGCGCAAGTCGGCGACGACATCTGGGTGACTGGCACGATTGGCGACGCGGCGTTGGCGCTCGCGAGTCTGAAAGGCGAAATCGAGCTGCGCACGACGGACGCGTTGCGGCTCACCGACCGTCTGCACAAGCCGCAGCCGCGCATCGAAGCCGGTATTGCGTTGCGCGGCCTGGCGCACGCCGCGATCGATATTTCCGACGGTCTCGCGCAGGATCTGGGCCATATTCTGGAACGCTCAAATTGCGGCGCCCGGATCGACATCGAATCTATTCCGCGCTCGCCGGAACTTTCGCACTATGTGGGACACGCCATCACGATGCGCTGCCAGCTCGCCGGCGGCGACGATTATGAGCTGTGCTTTACGGCGCCCGCGTCCGCGCGCGAGGCGATCCAAGCCTTGGCAAGCCAATTCGGCATTCTCCTCACCTGTATCGGCCGTATCGAAGAGGAGCCGGGATTACGGCTGCGCGACGGCAACGGGAAAGACATTTCGCTGGCAACAGCGGGCTACGATCACTTTCGATGAGCCAAGCCGCCAACTTCAGATTCATCGTCTCGCACCCCTCGCATTTTGTCGCTTTCGGCATTGGCAGCGGGCTCTCGCCCTTCGCGCCGGGCACCGCAGGCACATTGGCCGCCTGGGTGTCGTTCTGGTTCATCAAACCCTATTACACCGACAACGAGTTTCTCGTGCTATGTGCCCTGGCGTTCGTGCTGGGCGTGTGGGCCTGCGGGCGCACCGGCCGCGACCTGGGAATCGCCGACTACGGCGGCATGGTTTGGGACGAGATCGTCGCATTCTGGCTGGTTCTGCTGTTGATTCCCGATGACATTATTTGGCAGGCTGCCGGTTTTGTTCTGTTCCGGTTTTTCGATATTCTCAAGCCGCAACCCATACGTTATTTCGACGCAAGGCTTAAGGGTGGCTTCGGCGTCATGTTCGACGACATCGTCGCCGCATTTTTCGCTCTCCTCGTGCTGGCCTTGGCCAAATTCGTTTTGCTGCGTACCGGAACTCCCGCATGGCTGCCGATGCTTTGACGACGCTTGCAACCCTGGTAGGGCAAGCCCTGAAGTCGCGCAGCGCGACTTTGGCAGCCGCGGAATCGTGCACCGGCGGCGGTATCGCCGAAGCGGTGACACGCATTTCGGGTAGCTCGGAATGGTTCGAGCGCGGATTTGTGACTTACTCGAACGATGCCAAAGTTGACATGCTCGGCGTCGATCGCAGCACCCTCACCAGGTTCGGCGCGGTGAGCGAAGAAACCGCGCGCGAAATGGCGGCCGGGGCCTTGTCGCACAGTCGGGCGACGCACTCGGTTTCCGTCACCGGCATCGCCGGTCCGACCGGGGGAAGCCCGGAAAAGCCGGTCGGGACGGTGTGCTTTAGCTGGGCCGCGCAAGGCGCCAAACCGGCCAGCGAAACCCGCCATTTCGACGGCGACCGCGACGCCGTGCGCCGGGCCTCGGTGATCCACGCCCTGCAGGGCCTGTTGCGACTGCTGGACGGTTCGCTCTAACTTTTTTTGCGTCGCGTTGAACGCCGTTTTTACGGCGCGGGCTACAATTGTTCTATCTTCGCAAAGGACGGGACATCTTATGGACGACAACAAGAGCAAAGCATTGGCCGCGGCGCTGTCGCAAATCGAAAAACAATTCGGCAAGGGTTCGATCATGCGTCTGGGTGACGCCGAAGTCGCCCGAGACATTCAAGTGGTATCGACTGGCTCCTTGGGCCTCGATATCGCGTTGGGCGTGGGTGGCTTGCCGCGTGGCCGGGTGGTGGAGATTTACGGGCCGGAATCCTCCGGAAAGACCACTTTGACTCTGCAAGTCATCGCCGAAATGCAGAAATTGGGTGGAACGGCGGCGTTTATCGACGCGGAACACGCGTTGGACCCGCAATATGCGCAAAAACTGGGTGTAAACGTCTCGGATTTGCTCATTTCCCAGCCCGATACCGGCGAACAGGCGCTGGAAATCGCCGATATGCTGGTGCGATCCGGCAGTGTAGATATTGTGGTCATCGACTCAGTTGCTGCGCTGACCCCCAAAGCCGAAATCGAGGGCGAAATGGGCGAGCCGCAAATGGGCCTGCAGGCGCGGCTCATGTCGCAGGCGTTGCGCAAGCTCACCGGTAACATCAATCGCACCAATACCCTGGTCATTTTCATCAACCAGATCCGGATGAAAATCGGCATCATGTTCGGCAATCCGGAAACGACCACGGGCGGCAACGCGCTCAAGTTCTATGCCTCGGTTCGCCTCGATATCCGTCGCACCGGCGCGCTGAAGCGCGGCGAAGAAGTCGTGGGCAACGAGACCCGCGTCAAGGTGGTGAAAAACAAAGTCGCGCCGCCGTTCAAGCAGGCCGATTTCGACATCCTCTACGGCGAGGGAATTTCGCGCGAGGGCGAGATCATCGAGCTCGGCGTCACGTACAAGATTGTCGAGAAGTCCGGCGCGTGGTACGCGTACAAGGGCGACAAAATCGGCCAGGGCAAGGACAACGCGCGCGAATATCTCAAGGAGCATCCCGAGATCGCGGTCGAGATCGAGAACAAGATTCGCGCGCAAGTCGGCGTTGCCGCCGTGGGTGTGCCGCAGCTTGTGGAGGCGGCTGCCGCCTGAGCAGCGTTCCTGTTAGTCTGGCGTCCACCGGAGCGTAGGTTTGGCGAACGCGCTGCGCGCCCGTGCGCTGGCGCTGGTGGCGCGGCGTGAAATGAGCCGCGCCGAACTGCGCAAAAAACTCGAACCGCTGGCCGAGTCGATTGCCGAACTCGACAGCCTGCTCGACGAGTTGGCCCAATCCCGGCTGCAATCCGATTCGCGCTATGCTGAAGCGTTGGTGCACACGCGTGCCAGGCGTTTTGGCGCGGCGCGTATCGCCACGGAATTGCGTGACAAGGGTGTGGCGCCCGAACTCGCCGAAGCCGCCATGGCGGCGTTGCCGGGCGACGAAGAGTCGCGCGCGCTGGCAATATGGCGCAGGAAGTTTCCGGCGCCTGGAACGAGCCGTGAAGAACGGGCGAAGCAGGGCCGCTTCTTGATGGGCCGAGGGTTTACCGCGGACCTCGTATGGCGAATTGTGGGTGGAAAAATCGACGATGCCGAATGATTTGTCAAAAACGGGAACTACCGTGAGTGTATTGAGGGCGGTTGGTCTCCGAAAGCGCTACAAATCGCGCGTCGTAGTGCAGGACGTGTCCCTCGATGTCGCGAGCGGCGAAATCGTCGGCCTGCTTGGGCCGAATGGCGCCGGCAAGACCACCTGCTTTTACCTGATGGTGGGTTTGGTCGGGCTCGACTCCGGCACGATCCACATCGACTCACAGAGTCTGGCGCATATGCCGATCCATCGGCGCGCCAAGCTGGGGCTGTCGTATTTGCCGCAGGAAGCCTCCGTGTTTCGCAAGCTGACCGTGCAGGAAAACATTCGCGCAGTGCTGGAATTGCAGGAACTTGAAGAACAGCAGCTCGAAACCCGGCTCGACGACCTGCTGCAAGAGCTGCACGTCACGCATATTCGCGACAGCCTGGCAATTTCCCTGTCGGGTGGCGAGCGCAGGCGGGTCGAAATCGCCCGCGCGCTGGCCACCCGTCCTCGCTTCATTTTGCTCGACGAACCTTTCGCCGGCATCGACCCGATCGCCGTGCTGGACATCCAGAAAATCATCCGCTTCCTCAAGGAACGCGGAATCGGCGTCCTCATCACCGATCATAACGTACGGGAAACATTGGGAATTTGTGACCGCGCCTACATCATCAATGAAGGCACAGTCCTTGCTAGTGGCAACCCGGACGAAATTGTTTACAATGAAAGCGTAAGGAAGGTCTATCTCGGAGAGCATTTCCGGCTCTAAGTTTTCGTACCACCTGTTTTCGCACCACCTCGGGTGCCAGATCACGGACCCATGAAGCAATCCCTCCAGCTCAAACTTTCGCAACACCTCGCGCTGACGCCGCAACTGCAGCAGTCCATCCGGTTGCTGCAGTTATCGACGCTGGAACTCAACCAGGAACTGGAAAAGTTTCTGGAAGAAAATCCCTTGCTCGAACGCGAGGAACCGAGTGCCCCGCCCGAAATATTTCAGGCGCCCGGCATGAACGGCGAGACCGCCAACGGCAGTGAACCCGCCAACGGCGAGGCGGCAAGCGAACCTGCGCCAGTTGAAGCGGACAGCCCTCCCGAAACCGCGGCGAACGAAAGCGATTGGCTAACCCAGGAAGCCGGGAACTTCGGCAGCTCCGCGCGCGATGACGAGGATGGCGAATATTCCCAAGGTGAAGCCGAGCCCCTGGATCTGCGCGCGCATTTGCGCTGGCAGCTGGGGTTTACGAAATTGTCCGAGCGCGATCACTGCCTGGTGGCGACACTGATCGAATCCATCGACGACGACGGTTACCTCACGCAAGATTTGAGCGAACTCGGGAGCCTGTTTCCGGAAGACTTCGCGCTCGAACCCGAGGAACTCGGTATTGCCCTCAAGCACCCGCAAAGAGGCGCGATTGTAAGCTGGGCGCGCTTTCGGCGTCAACTTTCCCCACCGATCGCGCGCGCCTGGCGCTCGATAAATTCGCGCGTGGTGTCCATTCCCCGCAGTTGCAGCACGTGGTTGCGCACGGCGGCTTCTAGCAGAACCGCGAGGTTGCGGCCGGCAGCGACGGGAATCAGCACTTTCTTGACCGTGACGCCGAGTATTTCCTGGGTTTGCGCATCCAGCGGCAGGCGTTCGTAGGCCGCAGTGCCGGTGGGATTCGGCTTTTCCAGATGCACGATGAGCTTGAGCTTCATCTTGGGCCGCACCGCGGTCTCGCCGAAAATAGTGCGGATATTGAGCAGGCCCAGCCCGCGCACTTCGATAAAGTCCCTGAGCAAGGCCGGGCAGCGCCCTTCAAGCGTGCGGCTGGCGATGCGCGTCATTTCGACGACGTCGTCGGCGACGAGGCCGTGGCCGCGGCTGATGAGTTCCAGCCCGAGCTCGCTCTTGCCGACGCCGGAATCGCCCGTAATCAGCACGCCGAGACCGAGCACGTCGATGAACACGCCATGCAGGTTGACGGTTTCCGCGAGCGTCTTCGACAGGTAGGAACGCAGCGAATCGAGCAGCTCCGTCGCTGGGAGCGGCGTGCTCCACAACGCCACGTCCTTGGCCTCGGCGGCGGCGCGCAATTGATCGGCGACCGGCATGCCGTCGGTGATGATTACCGCGGGCGGCGCGGCGCCGACGATTTTCGCGATCTGGTGCTCGAGGCGCATGGCGTTGAGACCCTGCACATGCGCCATCTCCTCGGGGCCGAGGATCTGGATCCGCGTCGGATGAAAAAGGTTCAGATAGCCGACGACGTCGGTCGGCGAGTTGGCGTCGGCGTTGATGGGGTCCTCGCGCCGCGAGGCGCCGGCGACCCAGGTCAGTTGAAGTTTTTCGCGGGTGTCGTCAAACAACCGCGCGATGCTCACCAGTCGCATGCGCTTGCCATGTCGTTATTCTACGATGCAACTCGGCTGGGTCGTCGATTGTCGCGAGCGAATCCCGCAATTCGCGGTCGCTGAACATCTGCGCGAGCTCGGAAAGAATCTGCAAATGCAGTTCCGTCGCCTGCTCGGGGACCAGCAACACCATCATGATGGATACCGGCTTGCCGTCCGGCGCGTCGAATTGCACTGGCGTGGCGAGCCGCACGAAGCCGGCGATGGCTTCGCGCATGCCCTTGACGCGGCCGTGCGGAATGGCGATTCCTTGGCCGAGCCCCGTCGAGCCCAGCTTTTCGCGCGCGAACAGCGAATCGAACACTTGGCTGCGGCCGATGCCCTGGTTGTTTTCGAACATCAACCCGACTTGCTCGAAAACGCGCTTTTTGCTGCCCGCTTCGAGGCCGAGCAGGATGTTGGATGGCGGCAGGAGTTTTGCGACGAGATTCATTAGGCGAGGATCGCGGCCGCCGCCAGGCGGCGGCACGCGGATACAGTCAAATCAGCCCGACATTTTAGCAAAACGCGCCGCCAGGCCGCTGTTCGCCGGAAACTCAGGCCTCTACTTCTTCCCGGCGTTTGAGCGCGTCATGCGAGTAGCCGCGCAGCTTGCGTTTGTGTTTGATGATCTGGCGATCCAGCTTGTCTACGAGGATGTCGATTGCCGCGTACATGTTGGCATCGTCGCACTCGCAATAAATGTTCCGGCCGCTGACGTGCACGTTGACTTCGGCTTTCTGCTTCAATTTTTCCACCGTCAGGATCACGTCAACGTCGATCACAAGATCGAAATGCCGCTCGATGCGCTGCATTTTGCCGACGACGTAATCGCGAATTGCAGAGGTAACTTCGACATGATGTCCGCTTACGTTCAGGTTCATGCTGACTCCTTTCGCGGTGCTTACATGGTCTTGCGGAGATTGACCGGAGGGATGTGCATCGACTCGCGATATTTGGCGATGGTGCGCCTTGCCACTACGATACCCTGTTGCCCGAGAATCTGCGAGATTTTGCTGTCCGACAACGGTTTGACTGCATTTTCCGCGCCAACCAGTTGCTTGATGAGTGCGCGGATCGCCGTCGCGGAACACGCCCCCCCGGCTTCGGTCGCCACGTGGCTGCCGAAAAAGTATTTCAATTCAAATATGCCGCGCGGTGTAAGCATGTACTTTTGCGTCGTCACGCGCGACACGGTCGATTCGTGTAGTCCCAGTACTTCGGCGATTTCGCGCAGCACCAACGGCCGCATCGCGACTTCGCCGTGTTCGAAAAAATGCCGCTGGCGGTCGATGATCGCCTGCGAAACGCGCAGGATGGTGTCGAACCGCTGCTGCACGTTCTTGATCAGCCAGCGCGCTTCCTGCAACTGGCCGGCCATCGCACCGCCGCGCTTGCTTTGGATAATATCGGCATACATGCGATTGATCCTTAGCCGCGGGATCGCGTCCTGGTTGAGGCTTGCGGTCCACACGTTCTTGATCTTGCGCACGACGACGTCGGGAACGACGTAGCGGGTTTCATTGGCGGCAAATTCCGCGCC
>Ga0206804_10057_pt1 | contig 32715 bp, 31 predicted proteins | sample Alteio_BWOrgCont_62_FD_152888 | JGI IMG/M metagenome (GOLD analysis project Ga0206804, IMG submission 152888) | Enriched cells from forest soil in Barre Woods Harvard Forest LTER site, Petersham, Massachusetts, United States -... | ecosystem: Environmental > Terrestrial > Soil > Temperate forest >... | reverse complement strand
CGATGTAAAAGGCCGACGCCACCGGATTGGAAAAGCCCAGGATCATCATCCGATACACATCGTGCCGGCCCTGGGCGTCGTGCAGGGTTTCGAAGTTTTGGCCCAGCATATTGACCGCCGGAACCTGCGCCGTGAAGTGGAGCAAATGAAAGATGATGAAGCACAGCACCATCAATCCGCTGAGCAACATCCAGCGCGCTGCGGGACGGGAAGCCCGGCGTTGGGTCACGGCATATTGCGTCCCGCGCGCCACGCGATTCTCGGCCCGCAGCTTGATCGTGAAGACGACGTGGAGGACGAGCATGGCCAGCAGCCCGAGGCGCACTGCCCAGAGCAATTCACCGAGCCCTTGGAGAAACGCTCCGTAGCGGTTGATCGGCTCCGGCGAGCCGAGGAAGACTTGCAGATTGCCGATAAGATGGCCGACGACAAAACCGAAAAGCACCAGCCCAGTCAGGGCCACGATCCATTTTCGCCCGATGGACGAGGAGGAGAAGCGGAGAATTGGATTCACAAATAGGGGATGCGGAAGGGAAACCGCAATTAGGAGCAAAGAACAGGTCTATTATAAGTCAATCTCATTTCACACCATTTCTGTTCGGGAGTGGAAAATTGTTGGGTGTGAACGGGTTTCTTCGGAAAAGTGGACACTGACGTCCAGGTCAAACCCGATCGCTGAGAGTGAGAAAGGGTTGGAGCCATTGCACTTGCCACCCCCCCTGCCTAGGCGTCCGGGAATTCCTCGGGGGAGAAGCCGAGGGTGACGATGGAACAGCCGACGATCGTGCGCAGGTGCAGATCGACTGCATTCTCGATGAGTTCGTCGCTTTCCGAGCCGGGGTTCAACCACACCTCCCTGGGCTTTTTGTCGGCGATCGCCGGGAGCAATTGCAGCCCGACCGCTGGCGGCACATAAAGGCTCACGAAATCCACCGGGCCGTCGATGGCGTCGAGGTTGGGATAAGCCTTCAACCCTTCGATGGTTTCTTCCTTGGGATTTACGGGATAGACCGTGTAACCGCTCTCGACGTAGGCACGGAGAGCTTTGTTCCCGTATTTGCGCCGATCACGGGAAGCGCCAAGAACTGCAACGGAGAATTCGGACATGCGAAATGGGGAGGGCGCTATTTCGCCGGATGTGGGTGGAAAAGGGCAAGCAGGAAATTGGCGGAGTAATGGAGTGGTGGAGTAGTGGATGATTTGGCGCGCGCCGCTATGGGATCGTGGATGGGATCTGTAGGCGATGGGATCGCGGGCTGGGGCTCTCTAATTGGGGGCACAGGGTTGCCGGCCGATTGTATTCTTCGTTGAAAAGGAAGATTTGCTGGAGTCGGCGGCGTCCTTTATGAAGGCGATCATGCTCAATGGGATTCACCTCGTCGATTTCGGTAATCACCGGAATACGCGTCTGACCTTCGGCCCGATGACGGCGCTTGTTGGGCAGAACGGATCGGGGAAGACGACGGTCATGCGGGCGGTACTTCAGCTAAGAGCAGCGATACATAACGGGAACGCTCGATTGAGCCCTGAGTTTGCTCGAATGAGAGGATCTGAGACAGCCCTGTTCGCAAGTTGGTTGGTCGTGGAGGCTGGCCGTCATTGTGACTTGGGTTTGGTGCTGGATGGATCACATGAATGGACTGTTCGGGTTCGTCCTGAGGATGATCGAAAGACCGCGTGGATACCGAATGGCAGAACGTCGGATGACCGAGAGGTGTCTGTAGTACAGCATTGGTTGGACATTCCACATCTACTGTCCGGGGAAATTGCATTATTCACAGAGCCCCCACTACACATCTGGACGTGTCGCTATTTTAAGACTAGCGCCCGCTCTCTTCAGAATGCCGCGGTTGCCGAAGGGGAGACCCCTTCGATTAATGATGATGGCTCGAACCTCGCATGGGCACTTTCCTATCTGATGACTGCCGAACCGGAGCGCTTTGCGCAAATCATGGAGGCGCTGAAGCAGGTTGTGCCGATCGTGAAGCGCATTCGCTCCCGCCCGACGAAGCTTACGCGACTTGAGAAGAGATCAATTACAATCAATAAGCAGGATCGTACCTTTGATGAAGAGAGAGAGGTGATGGGGCAGGAACTTATTTTCGACATGAAATCGGGTGATGGTCTGCCGGCGACGGCGGTGAGTGAGGGAACGCTCGTTGTGCTTGCCGTGCTTACGTTGGTCTATGGCAGCAACGCCGACTTGATCATGCTCGATGACGTCGAACTCGGCCTGCACCCCAAGGCGCAACGCGATCTCATCCGGCAACTACGCCGAATCCAAGAAACGCATCCGAAGCTCCAGATTATCGTCTCAACCCACTCACCCTATGTTGTCGACGAATTCAAAGCCGAGGATGTATGGGTCTTTGCCCCGGACAAGGAGGGTTGCGCGGTGATAAAGCGCCTGAGTGAACATCCCGATGCCAAACGCGCTTTGGAGGTGCTGACGACAGGCGAGTTTTGGAGTGCCGAGGGGGAGCCGTGGGTTTTGGACGAGGAGCCGACGGCGCGGATAGCGGAAGAGCCGAAGGCATAATTGCAGTCGGACAGGATTGCCCGATATGCCCGTGCGGATTGCTGTCATTGCTGAAGCCGAAGCCGACCGGCAGTTGGTCTGCGAATTGATCGACCGCAAGATTCTTGAGCACGCGCCCGATTGGTGGGAGAAGGAGCAACTGGAAGTGGAGCGTGAATATTGTGGCTTGGCGCCCGGGACGCTCTTCACGCCTTGGACACGACTCAATGACTTGCCGTCGCCAGAGGGAGCGTTGCGCCGCGGTGGTTTCATCGGCTTTGGAGCACGACGGCATTTGCACTCGGACTATCCGCTCGGTCGAAAGGCGCTCGTGAGTTGCGCGTTGGCGAAGCCTGAGGTGAAAGCGGTGATCTTGATTCGCGACATGGATCAACAACCGGAGGAGCGTGCGGACAGTTTGGCGCAAGCCCGTGGTGAGATACCCGCGAATTCCTTGACTATTGTTCTCGCGTTGCCGCGCGCCAAGCGTGAGGCGTGGGTGCTCAATGGATTCGACCCCAAGTATGATGGGGAACACGGTGCGTTGGCCGAGGTCCGCGAGAATCTTGGATTTGATCCGCGGATTCATGCGGAACGGCTTGATACGATGGAGCGCGGGGCGAAGCGCGATGCGAAGCGGGTATTAAAGTGCCTGATCGGAGATGACCGCGAACGCGAAGCGAGTTGCTGGCGCCAGACTTCGTGGGTCGTGCTTCGGGAGCGAGGCGTTGGAAGTGGTCTCACGCAGTTCCTCGCCGATGTGAAGGAGCGACTGGTTCCTCTCGTGATTGGTCAGCCTGTTTAACGGGAACGAATCAGCCTACGAAAGACGGTCTGTAAGCATTGGTGGCTTCCTCTAGCGCGAGACGATCGCGCGATCGGTGGCGATAGTCTGAGTCCGTCGATTCAAGGGCATGAGGATTACCGAACTGCATCTGCTGAGCGGCCTTGAGCGCAGAATTCATCGCTATGAAAACCGTTCTGTTCCGGGTCTTCGGATTGCTGATGATCTTTTTTGAAGTCGCTCCTTTGAATGTGGGTGCGGTAGATGAGGCGAAGGGCGACGCGAATGGGATTGACTGGCAGCCCTGGTCGGAAGCCGCATTTGTGCGAGCGAAGACGGAGAAGAAACTGGTGCTGCTCGATGTGGAGGCGGTGTGGTGCCACTGGTGTCATGTCATGGACGAGATCACCTATCGCGACCCGGTGGTGGTGAAACTGATTCGGGAGCAGTACATCGCGGTGCGGGTGGATCAGGATGCGCGGCCTGATATTTCCAATCGCTACGAAGACTATGGATGGCCGGCGACGGTGGTCTTTGACGCGAACGCAAGAGAACTCGCGAAACGCCAGGGCTATCTCCCGCCGAAGCCGATGGCCGGGATGCTTCAGGCTTTTGTGGATGATCCGACGCCGGGGCCTTCGGTGCAGCCAGAACCGGTGCTCGCACCCGCGCCGGCTGGCGGGTTGGTGGACGAGCAGCGCGTGGCTATGCGGACGGCATTTGTGGATGCCTACGATTCGCAACGCGGCGGTTGGGGTGACGTGCATAAGTATCTCAACTGGGATGCGCTGGAGTATTGCCTTACCGAAGGAGCGAAGGGAGACGCACGGATGGAGGCGATGGCCGCGCAGACACTTAGCGCAGGATTGCCACTCATTGATCCCGTTTGGGGCGGGGTTTACCAGTACTCGACGGATGGGGATTGGGTGCATCCGCACTTCGAAAAGATCATGCCGTTCCAGGCGGAAAACATGCGGATCTTCGCCGCGGCGGCGACCCTGCGCCACGAACCAAAATGGCTGGAGCCGGCGCGGAAGATTCACGGATATCTTCGGGATTTTTTGACCGCGCCGGAAGGAGCGTTCTATGTCAGCCAGGATGCCGACCTCGTGGACGGAGAGCACAGCGCGGAGTACTTCGCGCTCGATGATGCGGGCCGGCGGGCTCGTGGCGTTCCGCGGGTCGACCGGCATCTTTATGCGCGTGAGAACGGACTGGCGATCACCGGACTCGCGTCACTCTACGCGGCGGATGGCGACGCGACGGTGCTGACGGAAGCCCGCCGCGCGGCGGAGTGGGTGCTGGCGCATCGGGCGCTGGAGGGTGGGGGATTCCGGCATGGTGAACAGGACGCCGCCGGGCCGTATCTCGCGGATACCCTGGCCATGGGCCGGGCCTTTCTCGCGCTCTACGTCGTGACCGCCGAGCGGCCCTGGCTGGCCCGCGCGGAAGCGGCGGCGCAATTCATCGACACCAAATTTCGTGCGCCGATCGGTTTCGCGACCGCCGTGGCGGCGCCGGGATCGGCGTTTGTGCCGGGGCCGGAGGTCGATGAAAACATCGCCCTGACCCGCTTCACGAATCTCCTCGGTCAATACTCGGGCCGGGAGACCGACCGGAAGATGGCGGAGCATGCGATGCAGTACCTGGCGTCACCATCGGTGGTGGCGCAACAAGGATATGGCACGAGTGGCCTCCTGCTCGCGGATCGTGAAATGCGGAGCGATCCCGCACATCTCACCGTCGTCGGGAGAAAAGACGATCCTGCGGCGCAAGCCTTGTTTACCGCCGTGTTGCGCGGAGCGCCCCCGTCCTCCCGGATCGAATGGCTGGATATGCGTGATGGTCCGCTGCCTTGCAACGACGTGCCGTTTCCGGATTTGCCGCAAGCGGCGGCGTTTGTGTGCGCGAATGGGAGTTGCTCGCTGCCGCTGACCTCGGTCGAGAAACTCGTGGCGCGCTTGGGACGGCGTCCAGGCATCGGGAAATAGCGAACGGCCGGTGTGGCGCCCTCCGCCTTCAGGCATCAGGCCGCGCCGCCTACCCGGCTCTGGTGACCTGGCTCACCGGCTTCCTCGCCACTTTCCTTCTCCCGTCGTTTGGCTGTTGCTATCGGCGCGGCAAGTTAGCTAGCGTGCGCGCCCATGTATCGACGCATTTTCTTCTCCCTCCTCGGCGCGGCGGCTTTGGGCCTGGCCGGCTGCCAGAAAACCGCGACCGACGAAATTCCGGTCGGTGAATTCGCCTCGCTGACCGGCAAGGAAGCCACTTTCGGCCAATCCTCCCATGAAGGCACGGTGCTGGCGGTGGAGGAAATCAATGCGGCGGGCGGCGTGCTCGGAAAGAAGATCAAGTTGCTCACCGAGGACAACGGCTCGAAGCCGGGCGAGTCGGCCAATGCGGTGAACAAGCTCATCGCCAAGGATAACGTCGTGGCGATCCTCGGCGAAGTCGCCTCGTCGCGCTCGCTGGAGGCGGCGCCGATCTGCCAGAGCAACAAGATCCCGATGATCTCGCCCAGCTCGACGAACCCGAAGGTGACCGAGACCGGCGATTACATTTTTCGCGTGTGTTTCATCGATCCGTTCCAGGGCACGGTGATGGCGAACTTCGCCAAGAAGACGCTCAAGGCGCAAAAGATCGCGGTCTTCACCGATGTAAAGAGCGACTACTCGAAGGGCCTGGCGAAGTATTTCAAGGAAGGCTTCCTTAAGGCCGGCGGGCAGGTCGTGTCGGAACTGGATTACAACGGCGGAGACAAGGATTTCAAAGGCCAGCTCACGGCGATCAAGTCGGCCAATCCCGATGGCGTGTTCGTGCCAGGTTATTATACGGACGCGGCGTTGATCTGCATCCAGGCGAAGGAAGTCGGCCTCACGGTGCCAATTTTCGGCGGCGACGGCTGGGAAAGTGAAAAGCTTACGGAGATCGGCAAGGACTCGGTCGAGGGCACCTACTTCAGCACCCACTATTCGCCGGATGCCGGCGGGGAGAAGGGCAAGGCCTTCGTCGAGGCTTACAAAAAACGCTATAACGGCAAGTCGCCCGACGCCATGGCCGCGCTCGGGTACGATTCCGCGCTGATCCTGGCCGACGCGATCAAGCGGGCGGGCAGCTCGGACGGGACCAAGGTGCGCGACGCGCTGGCCGCGACCAAGGATTTCGACGCCGTGACTGGCAAGATTACTATCAATGCGCAGCGCGATGCGGACAAGGCGGCGGTGATCCTCGAGGTCAAGGACGGGAAGTTTAAGTACATCGAGACCATCGCGCCCTGAGCCGCGGAACGAAGCTGACGCTCCGCATTTGGGATGGATTGGTTTTTCCAGCAACTTATCAACGGCCTCGCCCTGGGGGCGATCTACGCGCTGATTGCGCTGGGCTATACGATGGTCTATGGCGTTCTGCGCTTCATCAATTTCGCGCATTCCGACGTGCTCATGCTCGGGGCGTTTGCGGCCTATTACCTCGCCCAGGCGGTGGCCCCGGTGCTCGGCCCAGCGTCGATTCCCACCGCCCTGGTGGTCATCGTGCTCTCCGCCGCGATCTGCGCGGTCATCGGAATGACCATCGAGTTCCTGGCCTATCGGCCGCTGCGCAAACGGCCGAAGCTGACGGTGCTGATCACCGCCATCGGCGTCTCGCTCTTTATCGAATACACCGGGCAGCACGAGAAGGTCTTCGGCGCGGCTACGAAGCCGTTTCCCACGCTGCTGCCGAAGACGGAGATCATCGTCGGCGCGCTGCGCTGCTCGAGCAATGACCTCGTGGTCGTGGGCCTGACGGCGGTGCTGTTGGTGGCCATGTGGTTCATCGTCCAGCGGACCAAGATCGGCATGGCCATGCGGGCGGTGTCCTTCAACGAACAGGCCGCCTCGCTCATGGGGGTGAATGTCAACGCGATCATCTCCTTTACGTTTGCGATCGGCTCGGCCCTGGCCGCCGTGGGCGGGATTTTTTACTCGATGCGCGCGCCAGGTATCGAACCGCTGATGGGTGTGCAGCCGGGTCTGCGCGCCTTCATCGCGGCGGTCCTGGGCGGCATCGGCAACCTGCCGGGTGCGGCGCTGGGCGGACTCGTCCTGGGGCTCATTGAGACGTTCTTTGGCGGCATGCCCGGATTGTCCGATTACCGCGATGCCATCGCCTTCGCGCTGCTCATCCTCATCCTGCTTTTCCGGCCGGCTGGACTGCTGGGTAAACTGCAAACGGAGAAAGTCTAAATGCGCGGAAAGGAAAAACTCTTTTTACTCCTGGCGATCCTCGCCGCGATCGGGGTGTCGTGCATCTCGTCGATGTTCAACCGCTACTATCTCGGCATCGCCATCGACGTCGGCATCAACATCATCCTCGCCGTTTCCCTCAACCTCATCAACGGCCACACCGGGCAGTTCAGTCTCGGCCACGCGGGGTTTATGGCGGTGGGTGGATACATGGCCGCGAAGCTGACGCTGGTTTGCGGCCCGATGCTGCCCCCGGCGGCGCAGCCTTTCCTTTTTGCCGGGGCGCTCCTATTCGGGGGCATCGTCGCCGCGCTGGCTGGGCTGGCCGTGGGCGTGCCTTCGCTGCGGTTGCGAGGCGATTACCTCGCCATCGTCACGCTTGGCTTCGGTGAAATCATCCGGGTCATCTTCCAGACCAGCGAGACTTTCGGCGCCGCGACCGGGCTGACGGGCATCGCCAAGCTGACCAATTTCGGCTGGTCGTGGGGCCTCGCGGCGGTGACGGTGTATGTGGTCGCCTGCCTCGTCAACTCAACCTACGGACGCGGCTTCATCGCCGTGCAGGACGACGAGATCGCGGCCAGCGCCATGGGCATCAACCCGGTCCGTTACAAGGTCACGGCCTTCGTCATCGGCGCGTTTTTTGCCGGCATCGCCGGTGGGCTCTACGCGCATCACAAGGCGGTGCTTTCGCCCGGCGGCTTCGATTTCATCAAGAGCATCGAGATCGTGGTCATGGTCATCCTCGGTGGCATGGGCCGGACGGCGGGCGTGATTGTCGCCGCCATTATCCTCACGATCCTGCCGGAGTTGCTCCGCGGCGTGGCGGAGTACCGCATGATCATTTACTCGCTCCTCATCATCGGGCTCATGCTGACCCGGCCGCAGGGGCTGTTCAACTTCGGCAAAAAAGGAGCGTCCTGATGAGTGCGCCACTGCTCGACCTGGAAAAGGTGACGATCAAATTCGGCGGTCTCACCGCCGTGTGCGACCTCGACATGCACGTCGGCGAACGGGAACTGGTCGGCCTCATCGGACCGAATGGCGCGGGCAAGACCACCGCCTTCAATCTCATTACCGGCGTCTATCAACCCACCTCCGGGAACATCCAGTTTTGCCAAAAGCCCACCGCGGGAGTGAAGCCGTACAAACTCTCGCTCCGGGGCATCTCCCGCACCTTTCAAAACATCCGGCTCTTCGCATCCATGACCGTGCTGGACAACGTCCGCACCGCGATGCAGGGCAACCGCGCCCAGCGGGTGCGCGACGCCTTGCTGCGCGGCCGGACCTTCCGCGAGGTCGAGGCGCGGGTGGAGCACGAGGCGATGGAACTGCTGAAGATTTTCAGCCTCGATCAATTTCACGGAACGCCCGGCAAGTCGTTGCCTTACGGCGATCAGCGCCGCCTCGAGATCGTCCGGGCGCTGGCGACGAAGCCCAAGCTGCTCCTGCTCGACGAACCGGCCGCCGGCATGAACCCGACCGAGAAGCAGCAGTTGATGGAGTTGATCCGCTTTGTGAAGGACCGGTTCCAGATCGCGGTCTTGCTCGTGGAGCACGATATGAAAGTGGTGATGGGCATCTGCGAGCGCATCAACGTGCTCGATTACGGCCGGAAAATTGCCGAGGGGACGCCGGAGGAAATCCGGGCCGATCCCAAAGTGATCGCCGCCTATCTTGGCCAGGAGGCTGTCGATGCTTGAGATCCGAGACTTGCATGTGAACTACGGCGCGATCAGCGCGCTGCACGGCATCTCGCTCAAGGTCGAGAGCGGGAAGATCGTCACGCTCATCGGCGCCAACGGCGCCGGCAAGACGACCACCTTGCGCGCCATCTCCGGCCTCGTGAAACCGCGCTCCGGGGTGATTCTTTTCGAGGATCACAACATCGCCACCCTGCCCGCGCACGTCATCGTCGGCCGCGGCATCGCGCAAAGCCCGGAAGGCCGCATGGTGTTTGCCAATCTCACGGTGCTCGAAAACCTCCGCATGGGAGCATATCGGCGCAAAGACCCCGCTGGTGTCGCCAAGGACATGCAGTATGTCTTTGGCATTTTTCCCCGGCTGAAGGAACGCGAGTGGCAGGCCGCCGGCACCCTCAGCGGCGGCGAGCAGCAGATGCTGGCCATCGGGCGGGCGCTCATGTCCAAGCCGAAGCTGCTGATGCTCGACGAACCCTCCCTCGGCATCGCGCCGCTGCTCGTAAAAACGATTTTCGAGAAGGTCGTGGAGATCAACCAGGAACTCGGCCTGACGATCCTGCTCGTCGAGCAAAACGCCAACCTTGCGCTGAAAGTTTCGCACTACGGTTACGTCCTGGAGACCGGCCGGATCATCCTCGAGGACACCTCCGTGAAGCTGCGCGCCAATGCCGAAGTCCGGGCCGCCTATCTGGGCGGGTAGCGGGAAAGGATGAAGGATGAAGGATGAAAGGGGAGACGGCGCGGTGGGTTTGACGATCAACTCTCAACCATCAACCTCCCAAAACACTGGACTTCAGCGGGGATTCAGGGCATACACCAGCCATCCGTTTCCCGTTATGAAAAGCTTCGCCCCTCTTTTTTCCGCCGCTTTGCTGGGTCTCTCTCTTGTCGCGAGCGCGGCGGATTCCGATCCCGGATATAGCGAGGGCGGTCGATCCTTTGAAGGCGGTCCGCGGCGCCAATGGTACGGTGGGCGGGACTTCGATTTGCCGACCGTCGGGGCCAGTGGGTTGATCCCGCTCTACTACCGCCCGACGATGCGCTACTACGGCAACGGCTACACCGTGAGCTATCGCTACATCCCCGTTTACCGGCAGGACAGCATCTACTCGGGGGCCGTGGGCGGCTCCGGCAATTTCCGCACCGAAGCGTTTCACATTGCCACGGACCAGATTCCCAGCTGGGGCGCCAATTCTCCCCGCTTGACGGTGAAAGATGCGAGTTCCGCGGCGCCGCGCACCGCGGTCACGTCGATCATTCGCAAAAAGCCGTCCGGCAAAGCCTCGACCAAGAGCGCGCCAGCGGTGGTGCCCGTTTCCGATACGCCGGCCCCCGCGCCGGATTCGGTGCCGGCTCCCGTGAAGCCGTAAGTCGGGCGAAAAGGACGGACAGGTTGGTGGGTGGGACAGTGACCCGGAAGCTTGCCAATCGCCAGGCTCTGGAGTGACATGGGAGACAGAACCGCTCCCCGATGAATGCCTTTCGAAACCGGTCGATTGTCCTGACGCTGGGCGCGCTGATCGGCCTGCTGTTGTCTGACCGAGGGCTGGCGGTCGCTCCGTCGAAGGAAGAAGTCGCCGACGCCGCGGCGTTGTGGCGGGAGGTCCGGTTCGGGAAGGATTTGCGCTCTCGGGTGGCCTCGGCGCAGAAACTCCTGGCCGGCGGAGACGCGGAGGTCGTGCCGCTGATGGTCCGGGAGTTGGGGAAGCCACTGCCGAAACGGCACTACGATCCGGATTTATGGGCTGATGACGCTGGTCCGTTGATTGAGTTCCTGGGTGCCTGCGGCGATCTCCGGGCGATGCAAGCGCTGGCCATCCGCCTGCCGCAGCTCACGCCGGACTTCCGCGCGCTGATTGTCGCGGCCGCGATCCCGAAAGCGCCCCGCCAACCGTGGCCGGCGGAGGTGGAAGCTCTGGGGGAAAAAATCGCGGTTTCTGCGCTGGATGATCGCGCGCTGGCGTTTGAACCGTGGCCGCCCTCCGCGGGAAATTCGGGAGGCACAACGCCGGAAGCGGGCGGGTCGCGGGTGTGTGATGTGGCCGCAGCGGCCCTGGCGCGCCGCTGGCCGGACCGTTACCCGTTGGTCGATTCGCCAGCAAAACTCGAGCGCGATACGCAATTGGCGCGTTTCCGGAACACCTGGCGGATCGCTCAAGGTTTGAAGGCGCTGCCGGCGCCGGAGCGCTCCGGAAACCCGGCGGCCCGCGACAATGCGAACGTGATCGCGGAATTCCGCTGGATCGGCGGTGAGCCGGTCGCCGGTTTTCCGGGGAAGCTGCGGCAGCCGCGGGATTCGAGTTATCCGTTTCCGGTCGAAGCGCAGTTCGCAATGCAAGTGGGGCAGCCGCTGACGGGGAAGGCGTTCCTGACCGGCGTGGAACAATTGCAGCGGGCGCTCGCGGACGAGTGCCTGGGGATTGCCGTCTCAGCGGAGCGGCTCGGTGACCGGCGGGGGATCGTGGTCGAAATCGAGCGGCTGGGCCTGCGGGCCAAAAGCAAACACGCCATGTTGGAGATGGTCCCCAAGCGGGATCTCAGCCTCCACGCGGTGGTGAATGGAACCCCCGTGGCGCAATGGGATGAGGGTGGGTTTGATGGCGGCCAGGCCTTTTTTCACGACGAAAAGTACGCCAAGGGGATGGGCGACGCGTTGCAGGCGGCTCCCGACGCCATTGTGGGAATCTATTTTCAGAGCGCGTTGGGCCAGTGAGGAATGGTCCGGATCATCTCGTTGGCAGCCCTTTCTTCGCCCGGCAAAACGCGTTATTTCTCGTTTTCACCCGCGGCGGCGGGTAAATTACTGAAAATTGACCTTGTCAGCACTGGCATGCTGTGACAGTCTCCCGCTCCTTTTTTTCCGAAGAACTCCCATATGGCTTACGCAATTTTCAAAACTGGCGGTAAACAATACCGCGTCGCAACCGGTGACGTCATCGAAGTCGAGAAGCTCGACGGCGAGGCGGGCGCTGCGATCACCTTTTCCGAAGTGCTTTTCCACGGCGAGGGCTCGGAAATCAAGACCAGCAAAGACTTGGGGAGCGCCAAGGTTCTGGCCGAGGTCGTCGAGCAATTCAAGGGGCCGAAGCTCATCAATTTCAAGTTCCGCCGCCGCAAGGGCTATCACCGCACCATCGGCCATCGGCAAAAACTGACCCGCGTCAAGATCACGAGCATCGCCCTCTGATCCGGTTTTCAGAACTCTCCACTTTCATCCCTCAACTCTCAACTACTCTGTATGGCTCATAAAAAAGGTCAAGGATCCGTCAAGAACGGGCGCGACAGCGTCAGCAAGCGCCTCGGCGTCAAGAAATTCGGCAGCCAGGTCGTCGTCGCCGGCAACATCATCATCCGCCAGCGTGGCACGAAGTTCTTGCCGGGCAAGAACGTCGGCCTGGGCCGCGACTATACCATCTGGGCGCTGGTCGACGGCACCGTCCGTTTCGACCGCGAAGGTCGTCGCGTGAACGTCGACCCCGAGACCGCCTCGGCGAACTGATTTCGTTCCTGCGGTAAAGCTTTCAAAAGCGCCTCACTTTCGGGTGAGGCGCTTTTTGTTTTTGGAGAAGAGGAAACGCCGAGGGCACGGAGATCTCGGAGAGGGACGAGGCGTTTGGATTCATCCGCAGATTGACGCAGATGAACGCAGATTCAAAAGGCAGGGATCCGGAAACCAAATCTGCGTCCATCTGCGTCAATCTGCGGATAATTTTCTCCGGCCTCGGCGTCTTCGCAGTGCTATCTGGAAGAATCGTGCATTGGCGCGAGGATTTTTTAAACCGCGAATGGCCACGAATAGCAGAGGGAGGAAACGGCTGCTCTGCCCATTCGCGGTTCCCTTCTCCTTTCGTCTATTTTGGCTATTTCGTGGTTTTCCCTTCATCATCACCGCGCTCTCTGTTTCCTAATTTTTCCACCGGACAACGGTTGCTGTTGCGGTAGATTCCACACGCCATGTCCCATCACGCTCCGCGCCTCGAAGATCTCTTGTTTACCCGCCGCGATTTTTTGAACCGTTGCGGCATGGGCATGGGCGGGCTGGCGCTCGGCAGCTTGCTCGGCAATGCCCTCGGGTTGAACGGCGCGGAATCGGCGGATCTGCATCCCCTGGCTCCGAAAGCGCCGCCGCTGCCCGCCAAGGCCAAGCGCGTCATCCACCTGTTCATGAATGGCGGGCCTTCGCATGTGGATACCTTTGATCCCAAGCCGGAACTGACCAAGTATCATGGGAAGGAAATCCCGATTCATTTCAACACCGAGCGCAAGACGGGCGCGGCTTTCGGATCGCCCTTTGCCTTTCAGAAGTACGGGAAGAGCGGCATCGAGGTGAGCGAGATTTTTGCCAAAACCGCCGAGTGCATTGACGACATTTGCGTGATCCGCTCGATGCAGGCCGATGTGCCCAATCACGAGCCGTCGCTCATGCTCATGAATTGCGGCGAGGCGCGGCAGGTTCGCCCGAGCATGGGTTCGTGGGTCACCTATGGGCTGGGCAGCGTGAACCAGAATATGCCGGGGTTCATCACCATGTGCCCCGGCGGTTATCCCATCCAGGAATCGCAAAACTGGCAGTCCGCTTTTCTCCCGGGCGTTTACCAGGGGACCTACATCAACACCCGGAACACGGAAATCGAGAAGCTCATCGAGAATATCCGCAATACCTCCGTTTCCTCGCGCACCCAGCGGGCGCAGCTCGACCTGCTCAAGCAGTTGAATACCGAGCACCAGCGCCAGCGGCAGGAGGACGCCCAGCTCGAGGCGCGCGTGCAATCTTTCGAACTCGCTTATCGCATGCAGATGGACGCCGCGGACGCCTTTGACGTCACGCGCGAGCCGCTGGCCATGCGCGAGATGTATGGCGATGGCGTCCAGGGCCGGCAGATGCTGATCGCCCGCCGCTTGATCGAGCGCGGAGTGCGTTTCGTGCAGGTCTGGCACGGCGAAGGCCAGCCGTGGGACAGCCACGAGGAAGTCGAAAAGAACCATCGCCGGCTGGCTCTCGAGTGCGACCAGGCGATCGGCGCGCTTTTGAAGGACCTCAAGCAGCGCGGCATGCTGGAGGATACGCTGGTCATCTGGGGCGGCGAATTCGGCCGCACGCCGACCGTGGAGATCCCGACCCCGGGCTCGAATAACGCCAACGTCAAAAACGGGCGCGACCACAACAACCATGGTTTTACCATGTGGCTCGCAGGCGGCGGCGCCAAAGGCGGCTACGTCCATGGCGCCACCGATCCATTCGGCTTTGCCGCTGCGGAAAGCCCGGTCCACGTTCACGATCTGCACGCCACGATCCTTCGCCTCCTCGGCTTCGATCACGAAAAGCTGACCTACCGCTACGCCGGCCGCGATTTCCGCCTGACCGACGTGCACGGCAATCTCGTGAAAGAAATCATGGCCTGACGGGAGCGGAGTGGGTGAGTGATGGAGTGCGAGGGTGAACGCCGCGAAGCGCTGCTCCGGGCGTTCCGGAACCGGCTGGAATGCTCTACTGGAATGGAGTGATCCTGAAATGAGCGCTGGAGTTCCTGCATCCAGTGCCGAAAGGGATGAATTATCTCCCTTTTCACCAAACTATCGAAAAACGCGTATTGGGGAAGTTGGGTGAAACTGCCTGAAATTCGTCCCTTTCGGCACTGGGAAAAGGCGACGCCGCCGGCCTGTGTTTTCCAGATTTGTAGGATGCCGGATGTCCTATTGTAGGACTTGGGACGCGGTGGTTGTCAGGCCGTGCCGAGGTTGGTATTCAACGGTGCTGGGCGCGACATGGGATGCTCTGAGGTGTCGCGCGTCACCGGCGGTATTGATAAAAACATGAAATTTCGTTCATTTTTTTATTGTCACACCCGCAGGTGAGGCCTATAGAGCGTAATCACAAAGTAAATCCATTGCGCTTGTGTTTACTCCCAACTCCCCCATGACCCGTAAAACAAAAACTTCGCCTCGGGCGGGCTTCTCACTTGTCGAGGTCGTCCTGGCCGTCGGCGTCATTTCATTCGCCTTTGTGGCCATCATGGGCTTGATCCCGGCGGGTCTCACCCAATTCCGGCAGGCCATGGACACCTCGGTCGGCGCGCAGGTTGCCCAACGGGTCATCTTCGACGCGGAGCAGACGGATTTCAATACCTTGGTCGACTACACGAATACCCAGGCGCTTGAGGTTCCCGGTCAGACATTCTATTTTCGCGGCCCGACTTATCAGTATTCGCAAGCCGCCTCCTCGACGGGTGCGAGTCCCGGCGCCTGCATCCGCTATTTTACCGAAGAGGGCAACGAAATCATCCCGGCGGGCCGGGTGAGCAATCCCAATTGCAATCCCTCCGGAACCGAACTCAATAACGCGGTCTACTATGTCAATACGAGGATCGCGACATCGACGGTGTTGCCGCAGGTCAACGCCAGCCCGACCACCGGCTCATTTGATGTCGCCACGGTCCTCGTCCAGATCGCTTTCAATCCAGGTCATCGTAACATCCCGCTCGATACCACCGGCGCGTTTTACGTGGTCGGGATGAACGGCATTCAGGTGCGCAACTATAGCGCACAGATCGGGCGCAACTTCTAAAGCCTCCTCATTATGCACACACCCACCCCCGCGAGTAAGGCTTTCACGCTGGTTGAGGTGATGGTTTCAACGGCCATCATCGGATTAATCATGCTCGTGCTGGTGGCGATGACCAACCAGACCAGTGCGACCTGGCGGAGCACGACGGAGAAGATTGAGAAGTTCCAGGAAGCGCGGGATGGCTTCGAATCCATGACCCGGCGGCTGGCCCAAGCCACGCTGAACACCAACTGGGATTATCTCGATTCCAACGGCAACCCGCGTCCGACCACGGTGAACACCACCAACTACAATTCCTTCATTCCGGTCATGTACGGGCGGACCGCCTCGCTCCGTCTCATCTCGGGCCCCATGTACAGCACGCCCAAGGGGACTGCGCTTTCCACGGATTTGGCCCGGCCCACGCATGGCATCTTTTTCCAGGCGCCGTTTGGCGTGATGGATCTGTCGAACGGGCAATACGCCGCGCTCCCCACGGACCGGAACATCCTCGGCAGCGCGCTGAATCTTTGGGGCTACTATGTCGAAGCCGGTTTTGACAAGACCGTGCCGGGGTTTGTCTCTCAAGTGGTGCTTTCGAACGGGCAGAAGGCCGTCATGCCGCGCTGGCGGTCCCGGTTGATGGAATTCCGGCAACCGTCGGAAGCCATGAACCTTTACGAGCCGGTCTCCAATGGCTCAAGGGCATGGTATACCGTCCCGTTGCAAAACGCCTACGCGACCCCAACGGATCCTTCGGTCCGGGTTCTGGCGGAAAACATCGTGGCTCTTGTGCTCATGCCGAAGCTCTCCAAGAGCGATGAGGACAATCTCAAGTCGACGAACAGTCCCTACCAGTTGTGCCCTTATTACATTTACGATTCGAGCACGACGAGCAATCCCGGCGTTTCCGCCACCGGGAGCGCCGTGGCCCCGATTAATCCCAAGAACCAATTGCCACCCATCGTCGAGGTAACCATGGTCGCAGTCGACGAGCGCTCCGCCAAGCGGTTGGACGAAAAGTATGGCACCGGCCCCAACGGGAATGGCATCGGGTCGCCTTACATGGGACTCGATCAGGCGGGCAACAAGGTCGGGGTGACTTTCACCAACCTATTTACGGATCAATCGACCGGGCCGGGCACTTCGGGAACCGGGACCCCCTTGGAAGGTCCGCTCGGCAGTGTCACGACCGTGACCCCGAGCGACCTGAATTCCATCCAGCAGATCCTGATCAACGAAAAAGTGACTTATCGCATCTTCACCAGCAACGTGACCATCCGCGGCGCCAAGTGGAGCCGTGTCCAAACCAAGTAACCTCCCCAAAACCATGAAATACCGCCAGCCCTCTTCGTCCGGTGTCGCCCTGATCATTGTCCTGGGTTTTCTTGTCATCATCTCCGCCCTCGCCGTGGCGTTCTTCAGCAGCGTCACGACGGAGTTGAAAGCTTCGCGCAATTTTGCCAGCGAGGTGTCGACCCGGCAATTGGCCGACTCGGCCGTCCAAATGGTCATCGGGCAGATTGCCGATGCCACGACCAAGACGAACGAAGCCTGGGCCTCGCAGCCTGGGATGCTGCGCGTCTACGGCTCGGCTGGGACGGCTTCCGCGACGGCGGACTCTTTTTATAAGCTTTATTCCTCGGACACCATGGTCGTTTCGGGAGGGAATCTGGCCGCGTTCAATTGGAAGACGGATTACAGCACCCAATGGGACCAAAGCCCGGCGATTTGGACGGACTTGAATGCCCCGCTCATGTCGTACGATTCCGATCCGTCGGTCATGGCCACGGTGCCGCGCTTTCCGATTGTCGATCCGCGGGCCTTTTCCGATAGCACGATACCGGCGCCTCCGGCCGTCCCCAGTTCGGGGAACACCTACGCCTCGGGCTGGAATGGCAACATGGTTGAGGGCTTCATGTATGATACGACGGCGAATGTGGACGGCATGGTGGGACCTTCCGGAACCAGCGCCGCGGGCGGGAACAATAACCAGCGCCTACCCATGCCGGTGAAGTGGATCTACGTCCTCCAGGATGGAACCCTGACCTCGCCGACTTCCGGTTCCGGCTCGACGGCGACCTTCTCTTACCCGGACAATCGGACGCCGACCCAGACCAACCCGATTGTCGGGCGCATCGCTTTTTGGACGGACGACGAAACCTGCAAGGTCAACGTGAATACCGCGGCGGGATTTGCCGACGGCGTCGCCGTGCTCCCGAGTGGCTATACCGACCCCAGCCAGTATGCCGGCTCCTATTGGGATTCACCCCGCTTTTATACCCAGTTCGACTACGGCCAGCCTGGGGCCACGGGCCTGCCGTTGCCCAATCTGCCCAGCGGCGGGTTGGCCCTCTGTCAGTTGCTGCAAAACGAATTCCAGCGTTATCCCGGCCACCCGGCGACCACGTCGCTGGCTCCGATCTTCAAGAACTTCTTCACCTCCGAACAAGTCTATGGATTCGTGCCGCGCTACTCGAATCTCAACCTGTCCGGCCAGCCGAGTTCAACCAAGGGCGGGACCAACCGCATCTTCATCGACAACACCGCGGCCGGGACGGGCAATACCTTGCAGTTCGACCAATTGCAGCCCAAAACGGATCGGTTGTATGCGTCGTTGGACGAATTGGTCTTTGGCGCCCACGGGGTCAATATTGGTCAGCCCGGTTACATGCGGCAGGACAACATCACCTATATCAGGACACAGCAGGGTTCGACGCCGAACGTCAGTTCGCAGGCCTGGGCGAACGTGTTGGACAAGACGCGGTTTTTCCTCACCGCCCAGGGCCGCTCGCCGGAACTCAATCTTTACGGGCAGCCGCGCGTTGCGGCCTGGCCAGTGCGCTATGAGCCGGCCACGGGGGTCTCGGGAATGAATGTTTTCGACAACCTCATCACCTTTTGTTCGACCGTCGGCACGGCGACGAACCCCGCGGCGAACGGCCGCCCGGATATGACGGGCGATCCGCAGAGCAGCGGGCTCTACCGGTATATCTTTACCCGCAAGGAAATTGTCGCCGGCACGGACACGGTCCTCGGACAATTTGGTGCCTCTGGGTCCAGCCCGAGCCAGTACATTATGGCCGGTTCGTGGACACCTGACTGGCAGGAGTTGCGGAATTCGGAACTGTTGCAGAGTTACCTTCCGCAGTTTTTCTCGAATCGGGCGATTCCCGGCTTCGGGACCAACTGGGGCAGTCGCTACACTCTTGCGGATCAGCAGTCGGTCATGACGGAGATCTTCGATTATATTCGGTGCGCCAATTCGCAGGATACCACGACTTCGCTCTCTTCCGGCCAGGCCATCATGTTTGCCCCGCGGGGTTATATCATGCCTTCCACGCCCAGCTTTTACAATTCCGGTGGCGTTCAGGCCAAGGGGCTGGGGCGCATGTCCACGCTCTGCGAAGCGACGGTGGTCTTTTATTATGCGGGGCCGGTCATGGAGTTGGCTGCGACGCAGTATGTTAAGAACCCAACCAGCGCCACGTTTCCGACGGTCACGGCCCCGGGGTATGCCAATACCCCAGGTTGGTCGCATTGGGACCCACAGTCTCCCAATGCCCGTTGTTGCCAGGTCATGCCCGACTCCACAACGAATGCGACCAAGATGCAGCCGAAGTTCCGGCAGATGCGGGCCTTTGTGCTCTTCTCCACGTTTGATCCGATGCAGGGCTACGCTCCCAAGTCGGACCCCGCCGCGAAAGATCCGAAACTGTCGATTCAGGCCAAATGGGAGAACGATTGGTCCGTCTACTTTGGATCTGGTGGCAATACAAATCTGGGCTTCCCGACGACGGCTTCCCCGAATGGAGGAGGAGGAATTCAAACGACCGTTTATCGGGCGCCGGGCAGCTATTGGGGAGGTCGCAATTTCGGCGGTTACGAGGGCTTCATGCACACGCTCATCGGCGATGGTGGCTCGGGTGCAACGTTCCCGCACAAGATCATGTGGGCTCCCAGCGTGCCGCTGCAACCGTTGGTGATGGTCAATGGAGTCCCAACCGGCGACTACGGTGAGACCTACGATCCCCTGGCGACAGGAACCAATCCCACCACGGTCAATTATGTTGGCTTCACTAGTGTCCCGCCCGCTAACCAGGAATGGTATCCGTTCCAGTCCAGCCCGAATACTCCAATCATCGTTCCGACCGGGACGGAAGTGTTTGGATTCAACGGGGGGAAAGTGGACGTGAGCCTTTATTATGGCGGTCAATTGATGCAGAGCTATGTGCTGAATTTTCCCAGCAGCTCCGGTCAAAGCTGGCCGGTGCCCGCGGGTGACCCGGGTCAGTATACTTTCGTCAGCGGCGCAGTGCTCACCCCTCTGCCCGCAACCGGCAAAAAGGCGACGACGGTCGATGTGACGACTTGGAATGCCACGACCGATCTGGCCAACTATGGTGGGACCGGCGTCGCCGCCGGTGGCAATCCCAACACGGCCGTGACTAGCATCGCTCAAGGCCCCCAAGGGATGTCGCGCTGGTACTGGCTGGGCAATGGCGGATTCTTCCAGCCAGGCATCACTTCGCGTCGGACGCAGGCGGCTTACAAGATCGAGACCAGTCTGCAAGCGTCCTGGTCTTTTTCCACCCGCCTGGCTTGGGCGGAGCAGGAGGACGGCAATAGCTATAATGCCTCCACGGATGTGAATCTGAATCCCATCGAGTGGACGGGAGGGCTCATGGGCGCGTCTGGGAACAGCTACGGAGGCCGGTGGCAGTGCGTCGTCCAACCGGGTGATACCGTGCGAAGCCTTCTTTACTGGGACCAGACCACGGGCGCGGGCGGCACTCTGTCCGGGGTTGGTACTCTCCGGGGGGGCGATCTCCGCGTCGGCGCGCTCACCTCGAATGTCCCGACCACGAGTTTCATGCCGCATCCCGATTACTTGACCGGGAACTCCCGCGCTTGCGTGCTCCGTGGGGGCGACGGTGGGTTCTATTTTCCGGCGAACTCCAGTTTTTACTCGCCGGCCAAGGTTCCGGCCGTCTCGACGGATTTGTCGAAGGAAGCCACTTTGGGCAACCAGATCGTTCTGACCGGTACGAACAAGATGAGTGGCGGCGCCGCTTTCGCCAATCTGCCTTGGGGTGGGGGAACCAATATCAAGGCGGCCGTCAATGGCGTCTATCGCTCGGACAATAATCCCGGGGATTGGGACACCGGCCTGGGGAGTTTTCCCGACGGTCCGTTCGCTAACAAGCAGGACGAAGGCAACATCATCTACCGCTATTTGGATCCCTATACCCACCAGTATGTGTATCCGATTCCCTATTTCACCTCGACTTATTCCTACCAGCAGCCGGGCGATAGCTTTACGTCTCCGAGCCGCCAGATGCCTTCGCCAGTCATGTTTGGCTCGCTGCCGGCCCATGCGCAGGCGACGAGCCCGGCCCGGAGTTGGGAAACGCTCTGCTTCTGCCCCAACCCGGCCGGTCCCAACCACCCGGGCAACGTCGATCCCAAGGATCACCTGCTCCTCGATTTGTTCCAGATGCCCATCGTCGAGCCCTATCCGATCAGCGAGCCCTTCTCCACGGCCGGCAAGGTGAACCTGAACTACCGGATCGTGCCTTTCGATTATATCCGCCGGTCGACGGCCCTGCGCGCGGCGCTTTATTCGGTTCGGGTGACCGCTGTCCCCAGCGGAAAGTCCGCGACCGCCAATACCGCATCCGCCTACTATTCCATCTACAAGACGGGATTTCCCGCAGGCACTCCGATCACGAACAACTTCCGTCTCCTGGTGGATCGCGATCAAACGATCTCGGAACTGGATTCGGTTTATGACGGTGTTGGTGGAACCCCCCCGTCGGTCAACGCCGGCTTCTTCAAGACCGCCAGCCAGATCTGTGAGGAATACCTGATCCCTTGGGGAGTGAAGTGGACGAATGCTGCTGCCATGCAAACCTGGTGGACGCAAAACGGCGATCTCACCGGCGACAATTGCCGTGAGAAACCCTATGCGGACCTGTATAACCGCATCACCACCAAGTCGAATACCTACACCGTGCACATGCGGGTCCAGACCCTGCGGCAGATTCCACGGAATACGAAGAGCGGGGGGAGTTACTCCACTTGGAACGAAGGCAAGGATGCGGTTTTGGCGGAATATCGTGGCTCGAGCACCATCGAGCGCTATCTCGACCCGGCGGACCCGCGGATCGGACCGGGGACCTACAACGGTTTGCCGCAGACCAATCCCGATCAAACATCGCTGGAAAAGCTCTATCGCTTCCGCACGGTCATCACCAAAAAGTTCTCGCAGTAATTGCGGGGAGTGGTGATCGCGGGCCGAGTCCGCGATCACGACGCAGCCTTCGAGGGAACACGGCGTTCATGCGAACGATCGTCGCCTCGCAAAGAACGCCTGATGGAAAAACGCCTCGAAAAATCGCTTGCCTTCCGAACGCGGCAAGGGAAAGGTGCACGCCCTCGCACGGCTGGGTAGCTCAGTTGGTAGAGCAGAGGACTGAAAATCCTCGTGTCGGGAGTTCGATTCTCCCCCCAGCCACCATTTTCTAGAGGGATGAAGGCGGAAGGATAAAGGATGAAGAGGTTGGCGCTGGCGCGGTGGGTGCAGAAATGGGGTTCACAATCCGGGTTTGATCTCCTAGGCTCGAACGACGACCGCGACGTCTGCCGAATTCAGCAGACGGCCATCCTCCCCGCGTTCCCATTGGAAACAGAACAAGCCATGAACAACCCGATCCGGAAAAGTACGGCAGTCGAAGCAATCAATCCCTTTCCAGGGACCGTGCGCACGATGATGGTTTTGTTCTTAATGCTGATCTCGGCGTTCGCCGCGCCATTGTCGCTGGAGGACAATGCGAAGATTGCCGGGAATTGGCACGTGTCGCCCCCGAACCTCGAGCGGGTTTACGAAATCTCCGCCGGCCTCAGCGTGAAAATCACCGGTGGCAAACTGAAAGATAAGTTCGCGCGGTTGATCCCGCAGGCAGATGGTTCATACCTCATGAATCTGGAGGCTAATTCGGTCCAGAAGGTCATCTTCGATACAGCGAGCGACCAACTCACGATCGAGCATTACAACTCGAGGAAAGACTTCCAGCTTGGCCTGGTGGCCTGGAAGCGTCCCGGAACCAGGATGCCGGCCACAAAGCAATAACACCCCTGCCATGCAACACGAGATTGTCGGTACGACTATGCCGGTCCTGAGCATTACCCTCGCCGGCGGTGAGCGCGTCATTGCCGTTTCCGGCGAACTCTCCTGGATGAGCAGCTCCATCCAGATGAGCACGACGACCGGTGGCGGTGGAGGAAGTGGCGGACTTTTCGGCGCCCTCAAGCGCGTCGTGGGCGGCGGCTCGCTTTTCATGACCGAATACCACGCCGAAGGCAGTCCCGGCGTGGTCGCCTTTGCCACGAAACTTCCCGGCCACATCGTCCCGGTCGAAGTCGCCGCGGGCCAGGTTTACCTCATCCACCGGCACGGATTTCTCTGCGGCACTTCGGGAATCGAACTGGGCGCCGGCTTCCAGCAATCGCTCGGAGCGGGAGTTTTTGGCGGCAACGGTTTCGTTTTGCAAAAAATGAGCGGCGCCGGCTCCGCGTGGATCGAGCTGGGTGGCGAGATCGTCATCAAGGATCTCGCACCCGGCGAGACGCTGCGCGTCCATCCCGGTCACGTGGGGATGTTTGAAGGAAACGTGAGATTCGAGATCACCCGGATCAAAGGCATCGCCAATATGCTCTTCGGCGGGGATGGCATTTTCCTCGCCTCGCTGACCGGCCCCGGCCGCGTCTGGCTCCAGACGCTGACCGTTTCCAATCTCGCGCACGCCATCATCCCTTTCCTGCCTGCCAAGGGATAGGGTTATTGGACGATCGACCCACGGAACACACGCACCGTCTTCAGGTGCCCAGAGTCCTCCCGTTCGCGAAGTCCTGAAACCTTGGCCGCCGGGCGGCCCCGGAAAATGCGCAGGGCGTGCTCGTGCGCTGGCGTCGCCGCATCCACCGGCGTTTGATCTCGATGGTAACGAAGACCACGAAATACCCGGGTCGCCGGGATCGTCCGGACGTTTTTTGGGGATTCTTCGATGGATGGACCGGCGTGCGGGTAGAAACCGAAAACGCGACTGAGCAGAAGATCAAGTTTCATAATGGGCGAGGTCTTAGCATCGCTCGTTCCTAAAGTTTTCCAGTCGTCTTAAGGCGCTAAAGATCAGAATCTTGGAGATGATCCATCGTCGCAGGCTCGGTGCGAGAATGCCGCATTCTGCACGGTGGAAAGTTGCAACTTGCACGATGCACAGCGCTGGATGCGGCGGGTCAGAATGGAGGGATTGACCTCGCGAAGCTGGATGGAGGTCGTAGTTCCGCGCAACGCCGCAAGTCGGCGTGCTGTCGTCTGGGTAGTCGAGCCAGCCCCTGCGCTCTCTGCAGTGCTAACCTTCAAAATCGTTGCGCGCCGCGTAGATTATTCCGGAATTTTTTGACCACGGATTTCACGGATTTCACGGATTGAAGAATGCCTTTAATCCGTGAAATCCGCGGTCAAATTTTCCCCTGCTGCTCAAGCGTCGCCTTGGGACTCCATTGGGTTGCGGCTTTGCCGCGCCGCGCGTCCTTCTATTCCCGTTTCCCACGGCCACCGTTCGTGGTGTCGGCGTTGACTTCAAAATATTTCAAAAAGCTTCTTGCGCTAAAGCGGGCTCTCCATTACTCATCCAGCCCCTTTCGCGCTCTCGTGAGTCTCCACTCATGCTCTCGCGGCTCCGGTTTCCAGCCGGCGGCTTCGACGACATGTGGAGCTGAACGGAGCCCGTGAAAGGAAAAAACGCGAATGCGAAGAAAATTGCTTGCGCCGCAAGCGAAACCTCCTAGTGTCCGCGCTCCCCGCTCCCGGCGGATGCTGATATCAGGCCCGCCCCGGCGGGTTTTTCAGTCCCTAAATTCCGCGACGGCGGAAGAGGGGATCGCAGTCGCAGAAACAAATTTTTTCCACATGCCAACGATCAACCAGCTCGTCCGTAAAGGTCGCAAAAAAGTGACGGTGAAATCCAAGTCGCCAGCGCTGACCAATTGCCCGCAACGCCGTGGCGTTTGCGTGCAGGTCATGACCCGGACGCCGAAGAAGCCGAACTCCGCGCTTCGTAAAGTGGCGAAAGTCCGCCTCACCAATGGGCACGAAGTAATCGCCTACATCCCGGGTGAAGGTCACAACCTGCAAGAGCACTCGATCGTCCTCGTTCGCGGCGGCCGCGTGAAGGATCTTCCCGGTGTGCGTTATCATATCGTTCGCGGCACCCTCGACGCCCTCGGTGTGGACGGTCGCCGTCGCAGCCGCTCGAAATACGGCGCGAAACGCCCGAAGGCCGGCGCTGAAGCCGAGGCGGCCAAAGGCAAGAAGAAGTAATCCATTTAACCACCACCACCGCTTACCATGTCTCGTCGTCGTCGCGTAATTCACAAGGTTGAGAAGCTGGATGGCCGTTACCACAGTCCCGTGGTCGCCCGTTTAATCAGCACGGTCATGAAGAGTGGCAAGAAGTCGCTCGCTGAGCGCATCGTCTATACGGCGATCGAAGAGACCCGCACGGGCACGGATGCCGTCGACCCGCTCGAAGTCCTCAACAAGGCTCTGGACAACGTCAAGCCGCGCTTGGAAGTGAAGAGTCGCCGCGTCGGTGGCGCCACGTATCAGGTGCCGATGGAAGTCCCGCCCGCCCGGCAGATGGCGCTGGCCATGCGCTGGATCGTTTCCTATGCCCAGGCGCGCAAGAATATCCCGCTCGTGAAGGCGCTCGCCTCGGAGTTGAAGGAAGCCGCCAATGGCCAGGGCAACGCCATCAAGAAACGCGACGACACTCACAAGATGGCCCAGGCCAATCGCGCCTTCGCCCATTTCCGATTCTAACCACCCCCGGTAACGACGAACCTTATGTCTACCGCTACGGCCGCTCCCGCGACGACCAATCCCAACTCGCCGAATCGCCAGTATCCGCTCGAGCGGACACGGAATATCGGTATTGCCGCGCACATCGATGCGGGCAAGACGACGCTCACCGAGCGTATCCTTTTCTACACCGGCATGATCCACAAGATCGGTGAGGTGCATGAAGGCAACACCGTCACCGACTGGATGGAGCAGGAGCGTGAGCGTGGTATCACGATCACTTCGGCGGCGACGACCTGTTTCTGGCATCAACGCATCGAAGCGGGTGTCTACAAGGCCTACGAAGGCATCAAGATGCGGGTGAACATCATCGACACTCCCGGCCACGTGGATTTCACGGCCGAAGTGGAGCGTTCCCTGCGCGTGCTCGACGGCGCGATCGCTGTGTTCTGCGGTGTGGCCGGCGTGCAGCCGCAATCCGAGACCGTGTGGCGCCAGGCGACCAAATACAACGTCCCGCGCATCGCTTTCGTCAACAAGATGGACCGGGTCGGCGCGAATTTTAACAACGCCATCAAGGACATGCGCACCAAGCTCGCCGCGAATGCGTGGCCGGTGCTGATCCCGCTGGGCGCGGAAGATACGCTGCGCGGGCAACTCGACGTCATCAACAAGAAGGCGATCATCTATCTCGATGACGAGAAGATGGGCTCGAATTACCGGATCGAAGAAATCCCGGCGGAGCATAAGGATCTGGTGGACAACGCCTATAACGATTTGGTGGCCGCGATTTCCGATCTCGACGACGAAGTCGGCACCGCTTTCCTCGAGGAAAAGCCGATCTCTATCGAGATGCTCAAGGCGGGCATTCGCCGGCAGACGATCGCCAACAAGTTTGTCCCGGTCGTTGGCGGTTCCGCTTTCAAGAACAAGGGCGTGCAGTATCTCGTCGACGCGGTTGTCGATTATCTCCCGAGCCCGATCGACATTCCGCCGGCCAAAGGCCAGGATCCCGATACCTCCGCGCCGATGGAAGCGATCACGGACGACAATGGGAAGTTCTGCTCGCTGGCCTTCAAACTTTGGACTGACCCCTTCGTCGGCAAGCTCGTCTTCTTCCGCGTCTATTCCGGCAAGGTCACCAAGGGCGACACCATTTACAATCCGCGCACGAACAAGCGCGACCGCATTAGCCGCCTGATCCAGATTCAGGCCGACAAGCGCGAGGACATCGACACGATCTACTCGGGCGACATCGCGGCCATCGTCGGCATCAAGAATGTCACCACGGGTGATACGCTCTGCGACGAAGATCATCCGATCTTCCTCATCCCGCCGTCCTTCCCTGACCCGGTTATCTCGATGTCCATCGAGCCGAAGACCAAGGTCGACCAGGAGAAGATGGGCGTCGCGCTCCAGCGCTTGTCCGAAGAAGATCCGACCTTCCGCGTCTTCACCGATGAAGACACCGGCCAGACGATCATCGCCGGCATGGGCGAACTGCACCTCGAAATTATCCGGGACCGCATGCTCCGCGAGTTCAAGGTAGATGCGACCGCGGGCAAGCCGCAGATCGCTTACCGCGAAACGATTACCGCGCCCGCCATGGGCGAAGGCCGCCTGGTCAAGCAGTCGGGTGGTCGCGGTCAGTATGGCCACGTCGTCGTCAATGTCCGCCCCGCCGAACGCGGCAAGGGTTTGACCATCGAAAACAAAGTCGTCGGCGGCACCATTCCCAAGGAATACATCCCCGCTTGCAAGAAGGGCATCGAAGAAGCTGTGCTCAATGGCATCGTCGGGGGTTACCCGGTGATCGACGTTGAAGTCGACATCATCGACGGCAGCTACCACGACGTCGACTCGAACGAACTCGCCTTTAAGATGGCCGCCATCTTCGCCGTGAAAGACGGCTTCAAGAAAGCTAACTCGATCCTGCTCGAGCCGATCATGAAGGTCGAAAACAGCACCCCGGAGGAATACCAGGGCGACATCATGGGCGATCTCAACCGCCGCCGCGGCAAGATCATGAGCATCGAGGCGAAGGCGAATCTTTCGATCGTGAACGCCGAGGTGCCGCTGGCCGAAATGTTCGGTTACGCCACCGCGATCCGTTCGCTCTCGAAAGGCCGGTCGAGCTACTCGATGGAACCCTCTCACTTTGAACAAGTCCCGGCCCAGGTCCTCGCCGCCGTTCTGGACCAGAAAGCCAAGTAACCCACTGAATTTATGACCGGACAACGCATTCGCATCCGCTTAAAAGCCTTCGACTTCCGTATGCTCGACCAGTCGTCGGCGGAAATCGTCGAAACCGCCAAGCGCACTGGCGCCAAAGTCGCGGGCCCCATCCCGCTCCCCACGCGCATCGAGAAATTTACCGTGAACCGGTCTCCCCACGTGGACAAAAAGTCCATGGACCAGTTCGAAGTCCGCACCCACAAGCGCCTGCTCGACATCATCGAGCCGACCGCCAAGACGGTGGATGAGCTTAAGAAGCTCAACCTGCCCGCCGGCGTGGATATCACCATCAAGATCTGACCCTTTCGCCCGCTCACGACATGAAGATTGGACTACTAGGCAAAAAGATCGGGATGACCCGCGTCTATGACGACAAAGGGATCGCCACGCCCGTGACTGTAATTGAGGCCGGCGACAATACCCTGTTGCAAATCAAGACTGACGAAAAGGACGGCTATACCGGCGTCCAGGTCGGCTTCGACGTGCAAAAGGAACAGCGCGTCACCAAGCCGCTGCTCGGCCACTTTCAAAAAGCCGGCTCCGAACCGAAGAAGCGCATCAAGGAATTCCGTCTCCCCGACGGCACTGCCCTCGATGGCGCGCTCGACCTGAGCGTCTCCCAGTTCGCCGTCGGCGACGTGGTGGACGTGATCGGCCGCTCCAAAGGCAAGGGCTTCCAGGGTGTTATCAAGAAGCACAACATGGACGGCCAGGGTATGTCGCACGGTTCCATGATGCACCGTCGAAACGGCGCCATCGGCAACCGCTCCACTCCCGGTCGCATTTGGAAGAACATGGGTATGCCTGGTCACATGGGTGATGAGCGCGTGACCGTCCAGAATTTGAAGGTCGTCCAGGTTCGTCCGGACGAGGGCGTCATCCTGATCAGCGGTGCGGTCCCCGGAGCGAACGGGAGCTACATCGTGGTCCGCCCGGCCAAGAAAGTTCAACCGGAGGCTGCGAAGTAATTTATGGCTGCGAAAGTTCTCACAATTGAAGCCGCCAAGGCGGCGAAGATCGATGTCATCGAGAATGGCAAATATACCCAGGTCGTTCACGACACCGTCGTGGCTCTGCGCGCCAATCGCCGCAGCGGCACGGCCTCGGTGAAGACCAAGGCGACCGTCAACGGTTCCGGCGCCAAGCCCTGGCGGCAAAAAGGCACGGGCCGCGCCCGCGCCGGTTACAAGTCGAGCCCGGTTTGGGTCGGTGGCGGCGTGGTCTTCGGACCGCATCCCCGCGACTACTCGAAGAAGGTCTCCAAGAGCGTTAAGAAGATCGCCCTGCGCAAGGCGTTGAGCGAGCGGATCAAGGCTGGGGATGTTATCCTCGTCGACGAGTTTGCCATCAAAGAGCCCAAGACGAAGCAATTCGCCGCGGCGATCGGCAAGATCACCGAGGAGCCCAAGACGCTGGTCGTGGCTGCGGCCTTCGACAAGAACACCTATCTCGCGGCCCGCAATGTCCAACCCGCGCTGCTCATGACCGCTTCCGAAGTGAACACCGAACAATTGCTCCATTTCCGCAAGATCGTCATCACCAATGACGGCCTCGCCCAAATCTCTGACCGCCTCGCCAAATGAACGAGCCCTACGACATTATTGACACGGTGCGCCTGACGGAAAAGGCGACGCTCCTCGCGGAGAAGGAAAACAAATACGTCTTCCGCGTCCGCCCGTATGCGAACAAGACCCAGATCAAGGACGCCATCGAGCGCCTCTTCAAGAAAAAGGTCCTCGCTGTGAACACCATGAACTACGCTGGCAAGAAAAAGCGCGAACGCACCGCGTCTTTCGGCCGCAAGTCCGACTGGAAGAAGGCCGTTGTGACCTTGAAAGCCGGCGACAAGATCGAACTCGCCTAACCCACTCACCTAAGTCATGGCTCTCAAAACTTTCCGTCCTCTTACCCCGACCAACCGCTTCAAAGCGTTGCCGTCGTTTGAGGAAATCACCAAGAAGAAACCCGAAAAGTCGCTGGTCGTCATCAAGCGTCGTTCCGGCGGCCGGAACAATAACGGCCGGATCACTTGCCGCCACATCGGCGGTGGTCACAAGCAGAAGTACCGGATCATCGATTTCAAGCGCCGCAAGCGCGACATCGAGGCGGAAGTGAAGGCGATCGAGTACGATCCGAACCGCACCTGCCGCATCGCGTTGCTTCAATATACCGATGGCGAAAAGACCTACATCCTCGCTCCCGCGGGGTTGAACGTCGGGGATAAAGTCATCGCCGGGGATAACGTCGAATCCAAGGTGGGCAACGCTCTTCCGCTCGCCGCCATCCCGCTCGGCAGCGCCATTCACAATGTCGAACTCGTCGCCGGTCGCGGCGGCCAGATCGCTCGCAGCGCCGGGCAGCAGGTCGTCCTGAACAACCGCGAAGGCGATTATGCCCTGGTCAAGCTCCCGTCCGGAGAAATTCGGAAGATCCACGTGCGCTGCTACGCCACGATGGGCCAGGTGGGCAACAGCGAGCACATGAACGTCTCCTCGGGCAAAGCCGGCCGCAGCCGCTGGCAGGGCGTGCGCCCGACCGTCCGCGGCATGGTCATGAACCCGATCGATCACCCGAACGGTGGCGGTCAGGGTAAATCCAAGGGCGGTGGCGGACGTCATCATCCGATGTCGCCGTGGGGCCAGTTGGCCAAGGGTTTCAAAACCCGCAAGAAGCACAAGACGAGCAGCAGTTTCATCGTCGAACGTCGGAAGAAAAAGAAGTAACCATTTCACGATAACTCCCTATGGGTCGCTCTCTAAAAAAAGGTCCGTTTGTTGACGGACACCTCTACGACAAAATCGAGAAAATGGCTACCGCCAGCGTCAAGAAGCCGATCAAGACCTGGTCGCGCCGCTCGATGATCACACCGGATTTCGTGGGCCACACGTTTCTGGTCCACAACGGCAAAATTTTTAACTCCGTCTTCGTGACGGAAAACATGGTGGGGCACAAGCTTGGTGAATTTTCGCCCACGCGAATCTTCAAGAAGCACGGTTCCCACACCGCGAAGGTAGCCAAGTAGGACGGACGATGGTCCAGTGTTGAGAATGAAACTCTCGACCCTCGGCCTGAAATTCGTCGCCCTGGTTGCCGGGCTGAGCCTGATCCCAGTCGCAAGACTGCAGGCCCAAGCTAAAGGTTCTTTGTCAGAATTAGATATTGAGTACAGCGAGTTGAAAGTGAACCTCGAGAAAGCTCTTGGGGAAAACAAACAACTCCGCGATGCTCTCGCCGAAACCGAGAAGACGCTGGCCGACATGAGGGTAAACCTCGCGACGACCAGCGGCGAACGGGAAATCTTTCGACGGGAAACGATGGAGTTGAAGCTCCGCAGCGAAGCCATCGGGCTCGCCGCCGGAAGCAACGACAAAATCGAGCAACGCCTGCTGGATGCCGTCAGAGACATCCGCAGTATGGCCGAGGAGAAAAAGAAACTCTCCGAAGCGCTGGTTCGGCTCTCGGAAGCTGCTTCGCTTTATGCGAAAACAGCCTCGAGCACCAACGCCGAAGCCCGGGTGTCCCTCGAGGCGCAGCTTCGCAATGCGAATGCCGCCCTCGGACTCGCCTCCCCGAATGCGGTGGAAGCCACCGCGGTGCCCTCGACCATCTCCGATGGCCTGTCGATCAGTGTGCGGGATGACCTCGCGCTGGTTGTCGTCAATCTCGGGAGTAAACAGGGTGTGAAAATCGGGATGCCTTTCCAGGTCATCCGCGGAGATCACATCGTGGGCCACGTCCGAGTCGTCGATGTCCGCGAGAAAATCGCCGGGGCCGTGATTCAAGATCTAACGACTGAAAAAGACCGTATCAAAGTTGGGGACCACCTCCGGGTGGACACCAGCCGCTAAAACTTACCAAACCACCACTTAGAGCACTTAGCATGCAGATTAAATCCATTTACCGAGGCGCCCGCATCTCGGCCTTCAAGGCCCGGGAAGTGACGCGCGAGATTCAGGGCCTGCCCGTCGGGGCGGCGCTCGACCTCCTGGCGTTTACTCCCCGCAAGGCGGCGGTGCTCATTGCCAAGACGCTGAAGAGTGCCGTGGCCAATGCCGAAAATAACAACAACCTGCGCGCCGACAAACTCGTCGTCCAGGAAGCGACCGTCGGCGAAGGCCCGACCTTCAAGCGTTTTCAGCCCAAGGCCCGCGGCAGCGCCGGCCCGATCCGCAAGCGCACCTCGCACATCCGCATCATCCTCACGGACGAAATCGAGATCAAACCGAAGCGTCAGCCGAAGAAGACTTCCGGCAAGAAGACCGCTAAACCGGCGGCGAAAAAGAAAGCCGCTGCTCCCGCTCCCGCTCCTGCGGCGGTGGTAGAGACCACTCCCGCTCCGGCTTCCGAGCAGCAAACCACTCAAGAATAATATGGGTCAGAAAGTCAATCCTATCGGCTACCGTCTGGCAGTGAACCGTGACTGGCGTTCGCGCTGGTACGCGTCCCCCAAGGAATTGCCGGAATTCCTGAATTCGGATCTCAAGATTCGCACCTACGTTAAGAACAAGCTCAAGCTCGCCGCGGTTTCCAAGATCGTCATCGAGCGCGCTTGGAATAGCATCCGCGTGACCATCTTCACGGCCCGCCCCGGGATCGTGATCGGCCGCAAGGGCACCGAGATCGAAAACATGACGAAGGAGATCGAAAGCCTCTCCAACGGCAAGTCGGTCAAAATCGATATTCAGGAAATCAAAACCCCGGAACTCGACGCGCAATTGGTCGCGGAGAACGTGGCCCTGCAGATCGAGCGCCGGATCAGCTTCCGCCGCGCCATGAAGAAATCCATCCAGCAGACGATGGAATTCGGCGCCCAGGGGATCAAGCTGCGCTGCGCCGGCCGTCT